>Ga0180009_10002689_pt1 | contig 20809 bp, 16 predicted proteins | sample OS_PC_MetaG_FD_123537 | JGI IMG/M metagenome (GOLD analysis project Ga0180009, IMG submission 123537) | Groundwater microbial communities from the Aspo Hard Rock Laboratory (HRL) deep subsurface site, Sweden - OS_PC_MetaG | ecosystem: Environmental > Aquatic > Deep subsurface > Groundwater...
CACCCTTTCTGGCGTCGCGCGCGCCTATGCGCTCGACCACCTTATCCACCACCACGTCATCAACGACCGCTTCGGCGACCGCATCGTGGCGCTGACCTATTGCGCCATGTGCCGCTCGATCATCCCGTTCGATGTCACCGATATCGGCCCGCTCTTTGTCGGCTCGTACAAGAACGCCAACATGATCGTCGCCGACCGCAGGACCGGGACGTTCTTCCAGCAGGCGACGTTCAAATCGATCACCGGCAGGCTGCACCCGTCGGAACTGACCATGGTGCCCTACGAGATGCTGACCTTCAAGGAATTGCGGTGTTCGGGCGACGTGCCGGAATTCGCCCGCTTCACCGAACGCGACCTCAGGCCCTTCGATCTGCCGATCCCCGGCCTGTGGCGGCGCATCGTTGGCAGCGAGGTGACGCCCGGAGTCTCGCGGCAAAGGCACGACGGGTCGCTGCCGGCCCGCACGCTGGTCGTCGGCCTGCGCGAGAAGGGCATGCCGCCCGTCGCCGTGCGCGGCGCGGCGGTGCGCGACCGGGGCGTGGTGTCGTTGGCCGACCTGCGCGTGGCGCTGGTTTCGACCGGCGGCGGCATCAATGCCTTCTCGACAAGGACGCCGCTCGGCACAATCGATCTCGAATTGACCGGCGACGGGCACTTGCGCGACCTGCGGGGCGGCTCGGTATGGACGGCGCGCGGCAAGGCCGTGTCCGGCCCGAATTTCGACGACCTGCGCCGGCTGGCGATTTCCGAGGAATACTGGTTTTCCTGGAAGCTTTTTCATCCCGAGGCCGTTCTCCACCAGGGCTGACGGGTGGCGGACTTCGCCACGCAGCTGCGTCAATTTCTCGCGTTTGGCATTGTTGCCGTCCACTTGGCTGCCTATAAGGGGGCACGGCCCTTTGCACATGCTGACCAATCCGGATTTCAGGAGGCTATCCATGGCTTTTGAACTGCCTGCCCTTCCCTATGCCTATGACGCGCTCGCGCCCTACATGTCGGCCGAGACGCTCGAATTCCATCATGACAAGCATCACCAGGCCTATGTCACCAACGCCAACAAGCTGCTCGAAGGCTCGGGCCTCGAAGGCCAGGGCCTCGAGGACGTGGTCCGACAGAGCCATGGCAAGAATGCCGGCCTGTTCAACAATGCCGCCCAGCATTACAACCACGTCCACTTCTGGAAATGGATGGCCCCGAATGGCGGCGGCACCAGCCTGCCGGGCAAGGTTCAGGCCATGATCGACGGCGATCTCGGCGGCTACGACAAGTTCAAGGCCGATTTCCTCGCCGCCGGTACCACCCAGTTCGGATCCGGCTGGGCCTGGCTGGCGCTCAAGGACGGAAAACTGGCGATCATGAAGACGCCGAACGGCGAAAACCCGCTCGTTCACGGCGCGACGCCGCTGCTCGGCGTCGATGTCTGGGAGCATTCCTATTACATCGACTACCGCAACGCCCGGCCGAAATATCTCGAGGCTTTCGTCGACAGCCTGATCAACTGGGCCTATGTCGAGGAACTGCTCGACGCCGCATCCTGATCGCGACGGCCCTGCCATAGAACGTCGAAAGCCCGGCTTGCACGCCGGGCTTTTTTCATATTGAGGCCTGTTCCGGTCGGAATATTTGCCTCCCTCCATCGGCGATGTTAATGATTTGTTAACCAATGCCGCTTTGGGGGGCGCATGCCCGAGGACGTTGCCCACATCGCCTTCATTTCGCCGAATGCCGCCTTCAGCGCCTTCGCGGAATCGGTGCTGTCGAGCTGGCCCGACATCCGTATCCATGCCTTCGAGGACGCGGCGGGCCTGGCGGAATCCGGCCTTGCGCCATCGGTCGTCGCCTGCAATTTCGAATTCGACAGCGGTTTTTACGAGAGTTTCGCGCCAATCCTGTCGCGCTTGAGGATGAAGGGACCGGTCACGGTCCTCGCCATCGTGCGCCAGGTCGACGCGTGGTCGCGTTCGCGCTGCCGCGTTTTCGGGGTCGACGAGGTCGCGGTCAAGCCGATCTCGCCGCTGCATCTCGGCCTGCGGCTCGCCAAGCTGACAGCGGCGCCCGGTCCGGCTGAAACGAGGCGTTCGGCCGAGATCGTGCCCTTCCCCGGCAAGCGGCGGGCAAGACACATGGACAATACCGGCCCCGTCGCGTCCTGAGCCGGCGTTTCCGGCAACCGGCACCTGTCGCGTCCGCCAGACGCGGCGCGCTGCCAGCTTGACACACCAAGGGTCGCCCCCTAATAAGCGCCACATCCGCCATCGGCGGAAAGTCTCAAGCGACCCCTTGGCCGCTTGTCGGGGCGGAGTAGCTCAGTTGGTTAGAGCAGCGGAATCATAATCCGCGTGTCGGGGGTTCAAATCCCTCCTCCGCTACCATCCAAGCCCTTGATATTTCTCGGCACGTCATCAGGGTTTTTGTGGCCATTCACATCTGGGACGGGATTGGGACGGGCCGCGTGCGCTGAAGAGTATGGGCGCCTGAAGTGGTCGCAGGCGAACTCGGAGGGACTCCGGCGAGCATTTTGGGTTCACCGGACGCACACAACCCCATTTATCGAAACGGTATTGTGGATTGTCCGCGTGGGCAGCCCGCGGCGCGACCTGCCTGCCATGTTCGGGAACTGGAGCACGGCCTTCCGTCGCTTCAGCGAATGTCGCAATGCCAGTGTTTTCGTTCGACTTTTCGCGGCATGCTCGGAGGTTCCAAACATGGAATGCGCCATGGTCGATGCCGCCATCATCAAGGTCCGCCGCAACGGACAGGGCGCAAAAAGGGCGACCTGAAGCCAGGCCATGGGCCGCTCCAAGGGCGGCATGACCATCAGGATCCTGCCTTCGCCCGCTCGGATGGCGGCGCGCGACACGGCCGGCTACGTAGCGATGGCGCGGGCCGGATTGTAGACCTCGAGTTCGCGCCGCATGATGTCGTCGAGCGTGCCGCGCCGTTCGATGATCCTTGCCTGTCCGGATGGGTCGACCAGCACCGAGGCCGGCAGGTTCATCGAGTTGTATTCGTTCTTCATGGCGTGGCTATACGCGCCGGTATTGGCCATGACCATGAGGTCCCCGACCCGGAGTTCAGGAAAGGGCCGCGGCGCCAGCCTGCCACACTCGTCCGTGGTGAACACGTCCCCGGATTCGCAGAGATAGCCGGCGACGACATAGTCCTTTCCCGCGCCCCTTTGCGCGCCGTCGCGGGGAACGAATCTGATGTCGTGATAGCTGCCATACATGGCCGGCCGGATATTGTGATTGAGGCCGGTATTGACGATCGCATAGTCGTAGCCGCGCGCCCCGCCCTCGGCCGAGGTGCTCTTCAGCGACTGGATTTCGGCGAGCAGCACCCCGCTTTCCGCCACGAGGAACCGCCCCGGCTCGACGAACAGGCGGACAGGCCGGCCGAGATCGGCGGAAAAGTCCGCCATGCTCCGCGACAGCGCCCTGCCCCAGGCCACGATGTCCATGGGCGCTTCGCCCGGACGGTAGGGAACCGGCAGGCCGCCGCCAAGATTGACGAATTCGAGATCGGGGCCGAAGCCGCGGGCGATCGCGAGCACGGTCTGGTTGATCGCGTTCCACACCCGCCAGTCCTCGGGCCGCGAGCCCGAACCGATATGGGAATGGATGCCGACGATCCTGAGACCGAATGAACCGGCGATGGCCCGCGCCTCCTCGATTCGGTCGTGATAGATGCCGTGCTTGGAGCCGGGCCCGCCGGTATTGGTCCTGTCGTTCTCGCCATGGCCTCGGCCGGGATTGACCCTGATCGAACAGGCCTGTCCGGGCGCGATGGCGCCAAGCAGGCGCAGCTGGTCGAGCGAGGTGCAATTGATCGGCACGCCGCTGTCGACCAGGAACCGGTAGACGGACGGCGTCGATCCTTCGCCGGTATAGTAGATTTCCTCGGGGGCGAAGCCGGCCCTCAGGGCCCGGTGGACCTCGTTGACCGAAGAGGCGTCGATCCACATCCCCTCCTCGCGCATGATGGCAAGGATCGCCTGCAGGGTCAGGGCCTTGCAGGCATAGCGGATCGTGGTGTCCTTGTAGGTGATCGCCGCCTTGAGCGCCCGGCACTTGTCGCGGATCGTCTGCTCGTCGAACACGTAGAGCGGCGTGTGATAGGACGCGGCGAGCTGGCGCAGTCTGTCGTCGTCAAGGCGTGGCATGCCGGATCGTCCCTGCTCCCGTTTAGCCCCAGAGCCGCCTGTCGGGCGGCGACATCAGCGCGCCGACATAGCGGATCGGTGTTTCACGGTCCGCCGCGAGCAGCAGCGGGCCGTCGAGATCGGCGACGCGCGCGCCCTGCGCCACCAGCATGGCCGGCGCCATGGCGAGCGAGGTGCCGAGCATGCAGCCGACCATGATGCCGAGCCCGGCCTTTTGGGCCGCCTGCTTCAGCGCCAGGGCCTCGGTCAGGCCGCCGGTCTTGTCGAGCTTGATGTTGACGAAATCGTACTTGCCGGTAAGCCCGGGCAGCGAGGCGCGCGTGTGGCAGCTCTCGTCGGCGCAGACCGGCACCGGCCGGTCAAGGCCCAAAAGCGCGCCGTCGGCCTTGGCCGGCAGCGGCTGTTCGATGAGCGCCACGCCCAGTTCGGCCAGAACCGGCGCCATGTCGCTGTATTGCGCCGCGCTCCAGCCCTCGTTGGCGTCGACGATGATGGTCGCGCTCGGCGCGCCCTCGCGGACGGAGCGGATGCGCGCGATGTCGTTGTCGGTGCCGAGCTTGACCTTGAGCAGCGGCCGCCCGGCATTCTTGGCCGCTTGCGCCCGCATGCTCTCGGGCGCCGCCAGCGACAGCGTGTAGGTCGTTTCGAGCGGCCCGGGCTCGTCGAGGCCGGCGAGCTGCCAGACCGGCCTGCCCGATTGCTTGGCCTCGAAGTCCCAGAAGGCGCAGTCGAGCCCGTTGCGCGCCGCGCCCGCCGGCAGGCGATCCTGCAGGGCAAGCCGGTCCATGCCATGGGCAAGGTCGGCCTCGACCGAACGGATCGTCGCGATAACCCCGTCGACCGTCTCTTCATAGCGGGCATAGGGCATGCATTCGGCCCAGCCGGTCGTCTCGCCGTCGCTCAGCATCACGGTCACCGCGTGGATTTCCGTGCGCGAGCCGCGCGAAATGGTGAAGACGCCGTCGACGGGAAAGACCTCTTCGCAGACGGTCAGGGTGAGTTTGCTCATAACAGCTCCAGATGGACAATAATGCCGATGCGCGCCGCGACCACGGCGGTCACGGGCGCCGATAGACCGTCGGATCGCCGGATTCGGCACGAATGCGGGCGATGGCGATCGTAAGCTTTTCCCGCGTCACGCGCATCGTGAAGCCGGTGGCATGCAATAGCGTTTCGGCGTCTTCCAGAATGCCGACATGGCCCGGCCAGAAGACGAGGTCGCCGCGCCTCAGAGCGTCGGGGCCGATCTCCGCGCCGAGCGATTGCGCCTGCATGTCGGAATCGCGCGACACCCTCCTTCCCGTCATCAGCATGCTGAGCTGCACGAGGCCCGAGCAGTCGATGCCGAAGCCGGAACGGCCGCCCCAGAGATAGGGCGTTTCCATAAAGAGCGCCGCGATGGCGACGAAATCGCTTCCGCCGGCGGCGCCGACCGGGGCGCAATGGGCGGCAAACACCGCATCGCCCGTGGCGGTCACGAGATAGCGGGCCGAGCCGTTCTCCACCTCCTCGCGGATGTCGAGGCGGCTGCCCATCGACAACGCCGTCAGCATCGGCTTCTTCCTGTCCGGTCCCGGATAGACGAAGGTGCGCGGCACAACGACGCAATGGGTCGATGCGCCGACGGCGCCCAGGGCGGTGTCGCGGACATAGCCGCAATAGCAGTCGCTTTCGGCCTGGACCCAGGCCCAGCCCCCCTCGCGCTCGAACACCGTCACGGTCTCGCCGAAAAGCAATTGCGTATCGACCACGGCGCCGGCATCCGGGGCGCGATGGACGGAAACGACGGGAGCGAGGGCCTGAGCCGAGACTCCGGCCACGAACCGGTCGGCTTCGACCCGCCCCCTCAGCCGTTCGTCGGCGAGGTCGGCCCGAAAGATGTTGAGGCGCTGGTCGAGCATGATTTTCCCCGAAGACACACGGCCGGTCGGCAGGCCGTTCCGCACAGTTGCACTCTTTGTTCGCGCAATCCGCAAGTGGTTACATTATATGCAGAAATGTTACATGCATACCAAATAAGCTTGTTTGGGCAAAGTGTATCAGATACGGTTTTGGCCGACGAGAAGCGCGAGCGTTGCGATTGCCGCCAGTTCCCGTCCAGTGCATCGCGCCGCAAGTCGCCACGACCCGAAACATCGTTTCAAGAGGAAGCCATGAAAAGATTACGCCTGCTGATGACCTGCGCGACTGTCGCATTCATGTCAGTCCTTGCGCCGCAGGCCTATGCCGCAACGCCAACCGACACGCTGGTCGAAGCCTTTGCCATCGACGACATCATATCGCTCGATCCGCAGGAAGCCTTCGAGCTTTCGACGGCTGAGGTCACCGGCAACACCTATTCCCTGCTGGTCCGCCTCAACGTCGACGACCCCAGCAAGCTCGAGCTCGACCTCGCCGAAAGCTGGACAGTCTCCGACGATGGTCTCACCTACACGTTCAAGCTCAAGCCCGACCTGAAGTTCGCGTCCGGCAATCCGATCACCGCCGACGATTTCGTCTTCTCGATCGAGCGCCTGGTCAAGCTCGACAAGAGCCCGGCCTTCCTGTTCAACCAGTTCGGCCTGAATGGCGACAACGTCACCGACATGGTCAAGGCCATCGATCCCCTGACCATCTCGTTCACCGTCGACAAGCCCTACGCTTCGAGCTTCGTGCTCAACGTTATGTCGTCGGCGCCGGCCTCGGTCGTCGACAAGGCGCTGGTGACGGAGCATGCCCTGGCTGTCACCCCGTCCGACACCTACAAGTGGGACACCGATTTCGGCAACGAGTGGCTCAAGACCAATTCGGCTGGCTCGGGACCGTTCAATGTCATCACCTGGAAGGCCAATGAAGCGGTCGTGCTCGAACGCAACGACAACTATTATGGCGAAGCGCCCGCGCTGAAGCGCGTGATCTACCGCCACATGAAGGAGAGCGCCGGCCAGCGTCTAGCACTCGAAAACGGCGACGTCGACATCGCCCGGAACCTGTCGCCATCCGACCTCGACGCCGTCGCCAGCAAGTCCGATCTCGCCATCACGGCGCGGCCCAAGGGCACCGTCTACTACATCTCCCTCAACCAGAAGAACCCGAATTTGGCCAAGCCTGAAGTGATCCAGGCGATGAAGTATCTGGTCGACTACGACGCCATCGGCGCCACCCTGATCAAGGGCATCGGCACCATCCACCAGTCCTTCCTGCCCATCGGCCAGCTCGGCGCCATCGAGGACAATCCCTATATGCTCGACGTCGCCAAGGCCAAGGAACTGCTGGCATCCGCCGGCCTTGCCGACGGCTTCTCGGTCACGATGGACGTGCGCAACACCCAGCCGGTTACCGGCATTGCCGAAAACTTCCAGCAGACCGCCGCGGAAGCCGGGATCACCATCGAGATCATCCCCGGCGACGGCAAGCAGACACTGACCAAGTATCGTGCCCGCCAGCACGACATCTATATCGGCCAGTGGGGTTCGGACTATTGGGATCCCAATTCGAACGCCGAGACCTTCGTCTCCAATCCCGACAATGCCGACGACGCCAGCAGCAAGACTCTTGCCTGGCGCAATGCCTGGGACCCGGGTGCGATGACCGAGGAGACCAAGGCCGCCCTGCTCGAAATGGATGCCGACAAGCGTGCGGCCATGTATGTCGAGCTGCAGAAGAAGTCGCAGGAGATCAGCCCCTTCGTGATGATCTACCAGCAGACCGAGAACGGCGCCTACTCGACCAAGGTCAAGGGCTTCAAGCTCGGGCCGTCCTTCGACACCAACCTTCTTGCTCCGATCTCCAAGGACTAGCGGGAGGTGCCCGTGAAAGGCACTGAAACGACAAGCGTGCGCGCCGGCTACCGGCGCGCACGCGGTATCATGGTCAGCGTGGCGAGATTCCTCGTGGTTCTCGTCACCACCTTTCTCGGACTGCTCGCGGTCACCTTCTTTATCGGCCGCGTCGTCCCGATCGATCCGGTACTCGCCATCGTCGGCGATCGCGCCCCATCGAGCGTCGTCGAGCGCATCCGCGAGGAGATGGGCTTCAACCTGCCGCTCTGGCAGCAGTTCCTCATCTATCTCAAGCAGGCCGTGACCGGCGATTTCGGCATCTCGGTGCTGACGACCCACCCGGTGATCGAGGACATCGGCCGCGCCTTTCCGGCAACGCTCGAGCTGGCCACCGTTGGTACGCTGATCGGGGCCGGAATCGGCATCCCGTTCGGGGTTATCGCCGCGGTCTGGCGCGATTCGATCGTCGACCAGATCGTCCGCATCATCGGCCTGTTCGGCTATTCGGTGCCGATCTTCTGGCTGGGGCTTTTGTCGCTGCTGGTGTTCTACGCCCAGCTCAAATGGGCGGCCTATCCCGGCCGGCTCGACATCGCCTACGAGTACACCTTCGTGCCAATCACCGGCCTCTATCTCGTCGATGCCGCCTGGACGGGGCAGTGGAGCATCTTCTGGGATGCATGGCGCCATATTCTGCTGCCCGGCGCGCTGCTCGGCTACTTCTCGCTCGCCTACATCTCGCGCATGACGCGCTCGTTCATGCTCAACGAACTGAACCAGGAATACATCATCGCCGCCCGCGCCAAGGGTCTCAGCGAAGCCCGGATCATCTGGTTCCACGCGCTGAGGAACGCGGCGGTGCCCCTGGTCACCGTCGTCGCCCTCTCCTATGCCGGGCTGCTCGAGGGATCGGTCTTGACCGAGACGGTGTTCTCCTGGCCCGGCCTTGGCCTTTACATCACCAACTCCTTGCAGAACGCCGACATGAACGCCGTGCTCGGCGGCACCATCGTCATCGGTGCCGTCTTCATCGGCATCAATCTGTTCTCCGATCTCTTGTACAAGACGCTCGATCCAAGGACGCGCAACTGATGACAGCTCCTATCGAGACGGCAAGACCCTACAGCCGTGCCTGGCTCTTGTCCGAAGAACCGGCGTCCCGACATCAGGCGCAACTCGGGCGCGCCTATGTCATCTGGCGGCGTTTCTCCGGCAATCGCCTTGCCATCGCCGGCCTCGTGATCATCGTCGCGCTGATCCTGATTGCCGCCATGGCTCCCCTCATCGCCCCGCATTCACCGGTCATCGGCGATCTGGCCGGTGCCCGGCTCCGGCCGCCGCTGACCGAGGGCTATGTGCTCGGCACCGACGGACAGGGACGCGACATCCTGTCCCGCCTCATCGTCGGATCGCGGATCACGCTCGCCGTCGTCGCGCTGGTGGCGATCATCGCCGCCCCCGTAGGCCTGATCGTCGGCACCGTCTCCGGGTATGCCGGCGGCTGGGTCGATGCGGTTCTCATGCGCGTCACCGACATCTTCCTCGCCTTCCCCAAGCTCGTCCTGGCCCTTGCCTTTGTCGCCGCCCTCGGCCCCGGCATCGAGAATGCCATCATCGCCATCGCGCTGACCTCGTGGCCGCCCTATGCCCGCATCGCCCGCGCCGAGACCATGACCTTCCGCAGATCGGACTTCATCGCCGCCGTCAAGCTGATGGGCGCCTCGCCGGTCCGCATTGTTTTGAAGCACGTCATGCCGCTGTGTCTCAGCTCACTGATCGTTCGCGTCACGCTCGACATGGCCGGCATCATCCTGACCGCCGCCGGCCTCGGCTTTCTCGGCCTCGGCGCCCAGCCGCCCATGCCCGAATGGGGCGCGATGATTGCCGACGGGCGGCGGTTCATTCTCGACCAGTGGTGGGTCGCGGCCATGCCCGGTTTCGCCATCCTGATCGTCAGCCTCGGCTTCAACCTTTTGGGCGACGGCCTGCGCGACGCCCTCGACCCCAAGGAGGGCGGGCAGTGACGGCGCTGCTGACGGTTAAGAACCTGCGCGTCACCTATCCGACCCGCACCGGGGTCAGCGAGGCGGTGCGCGGCGTCTCCTTCTCGCTCGGGCGCGAGCGCCTCGGCATTGTCGGCGAATCCGGCTCCGGCAAATCGCAGACCGGCCGCGCCATCATGGGCCTCACGGCCAGAAATGCCATTGTCGAAACCGACATGCTCAAGTTCGGCGATATCGACCTGATGCGCATTCCGGCCCGGCAAAGACGTATCATGCGCGGCAAGAGCATCGCCATGATCCTTCAGGACCCGAAATACTCGCTCAATCCGGTCATGACCATCGGCCGCCAGATCGTCGAGACGCTCAGGACCCATGAAAGGATCGGCAATCGGGAGGCGCGGCAACGAACCCTTTCCATGCTCGAAGCCGTGCAGATCCGCGACCCAGAGCGCGTGTTCACGCTCTATCCGCACGAGGTCTCCGGCGGCATGGGCCAGCGCGCCATGATCGCCATGATGCTGGTGTGTTCGCCCGAACTGCTCATCGCCGACGAGCCGACCTCGGCGCTCGACGTGACGGTCCAGCTCGAGGTCCTCAAGATCCTCGACAAGCTGGTCGGCGAGCGCGGCATGGGGCTTATCTTCATCTCGCACGACCTGAGGCTCGTCTCGTCCTTCTGCGATCGAGTACTGGTCATGTATGCGGGCAAGATGGTCGAGGAACTGCCGTCCGCAAATCTCAAGAACGCAACCCACCCCTACACCAAGGGGTTGCTGAACTGCCTGCCGCAAATCGGCGTTCACCGGCACCCGCTGCCGGTGCTCGACCGCCAGCCGGAATGGGCCGCATGACAGGCATCCTCGTGGTATCCGAAATGGTTGTGGAATTCGATGGCTTCGTTGCCCTCGACCGCGTCTCCATCGATGTCCTTGAAGGCGAGTCCTTCGGCATTGTCGGGGAATCAGGATCCGGCAAGTCGACCCTGTTGCGGGCGGTCGCCGGCCTCAATCATTTCGACGCCGGCGGCCTCATGGTCGACGGGCAAGCCTATTCCAGCAAGCGCCGTCAAAGGCGCTTCTATCGCGACGTGCAGATGGTCTTCCAGGATCCCTATGCGTCGCTCCACCCGCGCCAGACGGTCGACGCGCTCCTGAGGGAACCGCTCATCATCCACGGGCTCGACAACAAGGAAGAGCGCATCGCCCGGGCGCTCGACGAGGTCGGCCTCGGCATTGGCTTCAGGTTCCGCTATTCGCACCAGCTTTCCGGAGGCCAGCGCCAGCGCATCGCCATCGCCCGCGCCCTGATCACCGAACCGAAGATTCTGCTTCTCGACGAGCCGACATCGGCGCTCGACGCCTCGATCCAGGCCGAGATCCTCAATCTTCTGGAACAGGCCCGGGCCCGGCATAACCTGACCTTCGTCATGGTCAGCCACGACCTCGGCATCGTCAATCACATGTGCGACCGCCTGGTCGTGATGAAGGACGGCCGCATCGTCGAACTGCTGACCAGCAGGGCGCTCGAGACGCGCGAGTTTTCCGCCGACTACACCCATCGGCTTTTCGTCGCCAGTGAAGGGTTCAGCTCCGGCCGGACCGCACCGCCGGCGCCGGAGGCATCGTGAGGACGAGAGCGTGCAGAACCGGCTTCTGAACGCCATCCGCGCGCAGGCGAGCGCGCTCACCAAGCACGAGGCGCGGATCGCCGCCTATCTGTCGGCGCGCCCCGAGGCGATCGCGGTGGAAAGCGGCGCGGCCCTTGCCGAAAAGATCGGCGTCAGCCCGATGACGCTGACGCGCTTTTTCAGGAAGCTCGGCTTCGACAGTGCCGCGGCGGCGCGCGAAAGCGTCAAGGACGATCTCTACGGCCCGCGCGCCAGCCGGATCGCCTCGCGTTTTGAAAGCTATAAGGCGTCGCGCACGCGCAGCGACGACACCGACCTGTCCATGGCCGGCATCGCCCTGGGCAAGGCCATGGCCCTGCGGCGGACCGATGCCTGGGCCGAGATTGTCAGGCTCACCGCCGAGGCCGACATGGTCTATGTCGCCGGCTTCCAGTCCATGCGCTATCTCGCCGACGGCCTCTGCCAGCGACTGCGCTACGTCAGGAACAACGTCACCCCGCTCGACACGGTCGACGGCGTGTTCGGCAACATGTTCACCGACCAGGTGTCGCGCAAAACGCTGATCATGATCGATAATTTCCGCTATGCCGCCGAAGGTCCCCTACTGCTCGGGACGGCGGCGGAAGCCGGCATCGACGTCGTCTTCTTCTGCGACGAGTTCTGCGACTGGGCCAAGGACCAGACCCCGCATGTGGTGGTGCTGCCCAACGAGTCCAGCTTCTTCATGGGCATGCCGGTCGGCTTGCATTTCGCCCTCAACCTCTTGATCCAGGACGTCATCGCCGCCCTCGGCGCGCGGGTCGACGGCCACATGGAGATCCTGTCGCGGATTCAGGACGCTCTCGGTCAGTTCCTTTGATGCCCATCGGCGCCCCACACTCCCGAGGATCTCCAATGCCGTCATTCGAACCCTCCGCTCTTGAGACCGCCGCCGCGCGGCTTGCGGAAACCGTGCGCGGACCCGGCGGCGCGGTCGGCGCGACGAGAAATGGCGCGGTCGTTCTCAGCCATGTCTGGGGCCATGCCGATCCGAAGCGGCACCTGCCGGTGACGACGGCGACGCGCTTTCCCGTCTGCTCGATCTCCAAGCAGTTCACCTGCGGTGCCCTGCTGTCGCTCGTCGGCGATCCGGACGACCATGACGGGTTTCTTAAAACCGGTTTGCCGAATTTCGAGACCGCGCGCCCGCGCATCCGGCATCTGTGCCACAACCAGTCCGGCCTCAGGGACTACTGGGCCCTGACCGGCCTGCACGGCGCCAATCCGGGCGACGTCTTCCGGCGCGAGGACGCCCGTCTGCTGTTCGCGCGCATGCGCAGTACCCATTTCGCGCCGGGCAGCCGCTATTCCTATTCGAACGGCAATTTCCGGCTCCTGTCCGACCTGATCGAGGAGGTCTCGGGCCGCTCCCTCGGCGAGGTTCTGCGCCGGCGCCTCTTCGACCCGGCCGGCATGCCGACCGCCGAACTCATTGCGGACACGACCCTGCCCGCCGACGGCACCGTCGGCCATGAAGGCAACCCGGCCGTCGGCTTCTTCCCGGCGGTCAACCGCATCGTGTGGAGCGGAGATGCCGGCATCTCCGCCTCGCTCGACGATATGCTCGCCTGGGAGCGCCACATCGATGCAACGCGCGACGACGAATCCGGGCTCTACCGCCGCCTCTCGGCGCCCCAGACCTTTTCGGACGGCCGGGCCGCTCCCTACGGCTTCGGCCTCGCGCATGACCGCATCGGCTCGGTCGCAACCACCGGGCATGGCGGCGCGCTGCGCGGCTTCCGGGCCTACCGCCTTTACGCGCCGTCCGAGCGGGTGTCGGTCGTGGTGCTGTTCAACCACGAGGCGAGCGCCCATGACGCGGCCCTCAGGCTGATGCGCGCCGCCCTCGGCCTGCCGCCGGACGCCGAGCCCGAAGGCGCCGCCGATCCCGGCTGGGCCGGCAATTATCTCGATCCCGAGACCGGCCTTTTGTGGATGCTCGCCCCGGATCGCACCGGGCTCTCCTCCTGGTTCACCGCCGAACCGGAGCATCTTTGCATCGACGCCGCCGACACCGCCCGTTCGCCCGCCGTCACGCTCAGGCGCCGGAGCGGCGAGTTCGACTACGAACGCTGGCGGGAAAACCTCCGGGGCACGGCACGGCGCGTCACGGGCCGGCCCCGGCCCGACATCGCCGGCCGCTATCATGCCCGCGAGCTCGACGCCCATTTCGAGATCGGCGCCTCCGGCGGCGCCTTGTTCGGCTATTTCGAGGGCTTTCTCGGCCGCGGCGACATCATACCCATCTATCCGGTCGCCGACGACCTCTGGGTCCTGCCCTCGCGCCGCGCTCTCGATGCCCCCGCCCCCGGCAACTGGACGATCCGCGTCGAACGCGACGCCTCCGGCGCCGTCTCAAGCCTCGTGCTCGGCTGCTGGCTGGCCCGCGACATCCGTTATGCCCGCCTCGCGGCGTGACGCCGGCGCAAACTGCCGCGCAATTCCCTATCCGATCGTCCTGCCGAGGACGTCGAGCCAGTTGCGGTAGCCGATGCGTTCGAGCAGCGGCCGGTCGTAGCCGCGCTCGGAAAGGCGCTCGAACAGCAGCTGAACGCCGGCGATGTCGCCAATCGCTTCGGGAACGACGGCGCCGTCGAAATCGGAACCGAGACCGACCCGCGTCTCCCCCAGCCGCTCGACGAGATAGTCGAACTGGCGCACCAGCAGCTCGACGCCGGTATCGGGACGCATGTCGCCGTCGCTCCTGAGGAACGAGGTGGCGAAATTGACGCCCACCATGCCATCGCGCTCGCGGATGGCGTCGAGCTGGCGGTCGGTCAGGTTGCGCGACGCGGGACAGAGCGCATGGGCGTTGGAATGGGTCGCGACCGGCGGCGCATCCGAATGCGCGATCACGTCCCAGAAGCCCTTTTCGTTGAGATGCGAAACATCGACCAGGATGCCGAGTTCGTTGCACGCCCTGACCAGGGCCTTGCCGGCATCGGTCAGGCCGGGACCGGTGTCGGGTCCGCTCGGAAAGCGGAAGGGCACGCCCTCGCCGAACAGGTTGGGCCGGCTCCACACCAAGCCGAGCGACCTCAGGCCCGAGGCGTGGAGCACTTCGAGCATCGCTAGGTCGGGATCGATGGCCTCGGCTCCTTCCATGTGCGGAACGACGGCAAGATTTCCGGCTGCCATGGCCGCGTCGATCGCGCTCCGGTCGCGGCACACCGCGACCCGGCCGGCCGACTGCCGCGCGATGCGCAGCAAAAGAGCGATCTGCCAGAGTGCCGTGGCACGCGCCGGCTCGATCGGCAAGGCCGGCGGCAGCGGCACCTCGACGCCATCCGGCGTTTTGTAATCGGCGAACTTGAAACTGCCGGGCGATGGCGAGAACACCGCGAAGAGCCCGCCGGCCATGCCGCCCCTCTGGGCGCGCGGCAGATCGATATGCCCATCCGGCGACCCATAAAGAAAGGCGCTGACCGGAGACTCGACGCCTTTTTCCATGAGCCGGCCCAGCACGTCGTTATGGCCATCGAACACCGGGATCATCGCTGTCTCCATCCTTGCCGGCGGCGCCAAACATGCGCCCCGGCGGCCCCGTCGCGACCCGCGCCCCGAACGGTGCGCGGCAACGCTCAGCGAGGTCATGTCACGTTTTGAGGGACTCAAAACACATGACCTCAGCCACTGAGTGGTCGCATGTTCGAAGCGGAAAAGCCGTATCCACTTTTGCTGAACAGGCTCAAATATCCGATTGCGGTGGGCCGGGCATCTCCTTTGCCGCCGCCCTGTGCCATGCTGCGCTATCGCCAGCGCCACTTCATCGCGAGCCTGTCGGCCATCGGCCCTTCGGGCCGACCTCACACGGTTTTCCGCGCCGCGCCTTTCCAATCGCGCGTCTTGACCGTGCCCTTGGCCAGTCGCTCCCTGGCGGCGGGAACGGCGTCGGCATATTGCGGCAGCCATTCGGCCTCGACCACGAGCATTTCGTCCGCCATCTGCCAGACTTCCTCGGGCGAGCACACGGCGCCGACCAGCGGATCGTGCAGCATGGCGAGCTTGAGCATGTCGATATCGCCCTTGACTGCCGCCTCGACGCTCATGCGCTGGACGGAAATCGAGGCGTTGCAGGTGGCGGCGCACTGGATCGGCAAGGTGATGCCCTCGACCATGTTGATGCCGAAGCGGTCGACAAAGCCGGGGCTTTCGATGATGCAGTCGTCGGGCAGATTGGTGATCGCACCCTTGTTCACAACGTTGAAGTGGCCGCGATAGACGCGTCCGGTCTCGATGCCCTCGAGGATATGGCTGGCGTGCTCGGTGGTGCGCTTGTATTCGGTGAGCGGCACGTCCGCCGATTTGACGATGCCGTCATAATCGGTTTCGAACCAGTTGCGGTTCTCGGTGGTAAATCGCAGATAGCCGCCGGTCTCGCCATGGATCCACTCGGACATGTCGATCCATTTGCCGATCTCTTCGGGGCGCTTCCTGTACCAGGGCAGGTATTCGCTCAAATGGCCGTTGCTTTCGGTCGAATAGTAGCCGAAGCGCTTGAGGACATCGATGCGAACCTTCTCCTGGCTCGAATAGACGGGATGCGCCTCGAAACGCTCGATCAGCTCGTTTTTTTCGATCTTCCGCCCCTTGACGCGAATGTCGATGTACCAGGTCTGGTGGTTGATGCCCGAGCAGATGAAATCGACTTCGTCGTCGGCAACGCCGAAAATGCGGGCGATCTGCTCGCCACCATGCTGGACGCCGTGGCACAGCCCGATCGTTTCCACCCCGCCATAGGTATTGGCGGCCCAGGTGTTCATCGCCATGGGATTGGCATAGTTGAGCAGGCGTGCGCCGGTTTCCGAGACCTCCCTTATGTTCTTGCAGAAATCGAGGATAACCGGGATGTTGCGCTGTCCGTACATGATGCCGCCGGCGCAGAGCGTGTCGCCGACGCATTGGTCGACGCCGTATTTCAACGGAATGTCGATGTCGGCCTTGAAGCCTTCGAGGCCCCCGACTCGCACCACGCTCATGACATAGCGCGCGCCTTCGAAGGCCTTGCGGCGGTTGGTGGTGGCAGTGACCGTGGCGGGCAGCCCGTTCACCTCGACGATGCGCCTGAGGATCGTTGCGACCATGTCGAGATTGCGCTGGTTGATGTCGGTCAGGGCGATCTCGATGCCGGCGAATTCGGGCACCTTGAGAAGGTCGGAAACCAGCTTGCGGGTGAACTCGACCGAGCCGGCGCCGACGATGGCGATCTTGAAGCTGTCACGCATTTGTCTTTTCCTTTCAGGCGACAAGCCCATCTAGAAATTCTCTGTGGCCGAGCGTTCGGAGGGCGGCCTGCCTGTATTCTCGCGTCAGGCTCTCGGCGGTCTTGCGGGCATGGGCGCGCAGTTGCGGCGCTGCCGCCAGTTCGGCGCGCGCCAGGTCGCGATCGAGAAGACCGAGCCCGTCGAGCACCGGATAGAACAACTGCTCCTCCACATGCGGAAGGCGGAAGGGGAACGGAGCGAAATCGGCGCGGCGCGGCGTGTGCCCGGACCAGAAGGCCAGGCGCTCGCGCGTCTCCGGCAGGATGAATTCCCCGGCTACGGCCTGCCAGAACGCGGTATCCCGGCGTTCGGAGACATAGTGCATGTTGATGAAGCGCATGAAGTCGTCGACCTGACGAGCCACGATGGCGTTGTAGGCGTCGCGATGGCGGGCGATATCGGCCCGGTCCGCATTCAGATGCGCTTGCGCAAACAGCAGAAGCTGCACGATGGTGCCGTGGATCGAGGTCGCCTCGAGCGGTTCGAGAAAACTCGAACTGAGTCCGACCGCCAGACAATTGCCGATCCAGGCCGTGTCGAGCCGGCCGGAATTTATCTTGATGTCGTTGCGGGGCTCGATCTTGCGGCCGAGCGCCGCCTCGATCTCGGCCTGGGCCTGTTCGGGCGTTCTGAACCGGTCGGAATAGACATAGCCGCAGCCATAGCGGGTGCGGGTCGGGATCGACCACATCCAGCCGGCCTCGCGAGCCCAGGCCAGGGTGAAGGGGTTGATCTGCTCGCCGGGTGCAAGATCGATCCAGAAGGGCATGGCACGGTTGACCGGCAGCTTGTCGACATAGCTCACCCATTGGCCGCCCATCTCTTTGCCGATCAGGGCACGGCGGAAGCCGGTGCAGTCGACAAAGAAATCGGCATCGAGCGAGCGGTCTTCATCAAGAAGCAGGGTTTCGATGTCGCCTGTCTCGGCATTGCGCGAAACGCCGGTGACCTGGGCGTCGATCCGCTCGACCCCGGGGACATTCCTGGCGAGATATTTCGCCACCAGCGCCTGGTCGAAATGGAAGGCGTGGTGAAAGGGACCGGCCGGCACGAAGCTTCCATCCAGCTTTTGGGCATAGGGTGCCTTGCCGCGGTCCATCAAATAGGTGAACAGGTGCGGCTCGGCGACCGACCGTCCCGAGGCGATGCAATACTGGTTGAGCCAGGATGAGGCGACGCCCGGCGGCGTCTCGCAGACCAGATGCGGGTCATCGATCGGCCCGTCATAGGTTACCCCCTGTCGCCGCCAGTCCTTGTGACGGATGCCGTACTTGATCGTCGCGTCGGTCTGGCGAAGGAATTCGAACTCGTCGAGGCCGAACTGCCTGAGCATCTGCCGAAAGACCGCGGTCGAGCCCTCGCCGACGCCGATCGTCGGGATTTTCGAGGACTCGATCATGGTCAGGCGGATGTCGCCGCCGGCCCGTCGGGCGCCGTCGCCAAGGATCAGCGCCGCCAGCCAGCCGGCGGTGCCGCCGCCGACGATGGCGATGTGACGGGCGAGTTGTGCCACCGTCGTCTCGCGCGCCGCGTTCAGGCGCCGCGCCGCTTGACCGGCCCGCGCGCCCATTCGGGCAGGAAGTCGTCATGGGCGACGATAAGGTCGTCGACGAGATCCCAAATCTGGGAAAGGTCGAGCTCGGCGGCGGTATGCGGGTCCATCATGGCGGCGTGGTAGATATATTCCTTGTTCTCTTCCAGAAGCGCCCGGACCGTCAGTTCCTGCACGTTGATGTTGGTGCGCATGATGGCGGTGAGCTGTGGCGGCAGGGCGCCGACATGGGTCGGCTGGATGCCGTTGCGATCGACAACGCACGGCACCTCGACGGCGCAGCCTTCCGGCAGCGAGGTGATCAGGCCGGTATTGCGCACATTGCCATAGATGACCGAAGGTTCCCCGGTCACCACCGAGTTGATGATGGCCGAGGCGTATTCCCTGCTCGCTTCGACATGAATCTTGTCGGCCTGGCGGAACTCCTCGGCCTCGCGCTCCCAGCGCTCGATCTGCTCGATGCAGCGCTTGGGGTATTCGTCGAGCGGAATGCCGAATTTGGCGATGAGGTCCGGCCGGTCGCGCTTGATGAACCAGGGCGTGTATTCGGCGAAATGCTCCGAACTCTCGGTGACGAAATAGCCGAGCCGGTTGAGCATCTCGTAGCGCACCTTGTTGGGGCAGCGCGGGTTCCAGCCGGGCTTGGGGGCGCGGCCCTCGGCATAGGCCCTGACGAGGTCGGGATAGAGATCGCGATGCGAGCCGTCCGCCATAACCTCTTCGAAATTGAGGAAGAAGGCCATGTGGTTGATGCCGGCCGAACGGTAGCGGATTTTGTCGTAGGCAATGTCGAGATCGTGCGCCAGCTCCATGGCAGTGCCCTGCACCGAATGGCACAGGCCCACCTGTCTGATCCGCGGATATTTCGCCGCGATCGCCCAGGTGTTGATCGCCATCGGGTTGACATATTGCAGCATGATGGCATCCGGGCAGATCTCTTCCATGTCCGCGCAGAGCTTCCACAGATGCGGCACGGTGCGGATGCCGCGCATGATGCCGCCGATGCCGAGCGTGTCGGCAATGGTCTGGCGAAGGCCGAATGTCTTCGGAATCTCGAAATCGGTGACGGTGGCCGGCTCGTAGCCGCCGATCTGGAAGGAGACGACAACGAAATCGGCGCCCGTCAGTGCGGCGCGCTGGTCGGAAGTGGTTTCGACCCTTGCCGGCACGCCGAGCGTCGCGACGATTTTTTTCGCCACGATCTCGGATTCCTCGAGGCGCCTGGGATTGATGTCCATCAGGGCGATTGTCGCCCCGGTGAGCGCCGGGCGCTGCAGGACATCGCCGACGATGTTCTTCATGAACACGGTCGAGCCGGCGCCGATGAAGGTGATCTTGGGGAATGTGGACATGAGGATACTCCGGATCAGGCTGCGATCTCGAACGCGGCCTTGACCAGGCGTTCGGTATATTCGGTTTTCGGTCGGGTCAGGACTTCGCTAACGGGACCCTGCTCGACGATCTTGCCGTTCTGCATGACCATGACACGATGGCAGAGCGCCCTGACCACCTTGAGGTCGTGCGAAATGAACAGGTAGGAAAGGCCCTTCTCGTCCTGCAGCTTGCGCAAAAGGTCGATGATCTGCGCCTGCACCGACAAATCAAGCGCCGAGGTCGGCTCGTCCAGAAGGATGAATTCCGGATCGAGCGCGATGGCGCGGGCGATGGCGATGCGCTGGCGCTGGCCGCCCGAGAATTCGTGCGGAAAGCGCGACAGGATGTTGGTCGGCATGCCGGCATCCTGGAGCGCCTGCCGGACACGGTCGAGCCGCTCGCGGCCATTGCCCATGCCGTTAACGACCAGCCCTTCCTCGATGATCTGGCGGATCGACATGCGCGGATTGAGCGAGGCATAGGGGTCCTGGAAGACGATCTGCATGCGCGAACGCAGGGGGCGCATCTGCCGCGGCGTGAACTGTTCGATGTTCTGGCCGTCGAAGACGATCTTGCCGCCCTTGTTCGAAATCAGCCGGATCAGCGCCTGGCCGAACGTCGTCTTGCCCGAGCCGCTTTCCCCGACCAGTCCGAGGGTTTCGTGGCGCTTGAGATCGAGGTCGAGGCCGTCGACGGCAACGAGATCGAAATAGTCGCGGGAGAACATGCCGCCGCGCCTCAGGGTAAAGGCCACGCGGATGCTTTCGCCCGAAAGGATGGTGCCGGTGTCCTTGCCGAGCGGATTGGCGATGCCCTTGGGCTCGGAGGCCAGAAGATGCCGTGTATAGGCATGGCGCGGATTGGAGAACACCGCCTCGGTGCGGTTGTGCTCCTTCACTTCGCCATTCTGCATGACGTAGACGTAGTCGGAGAACTGGCGAACGATGGTCAGGTCGTGCGTGATCAGGATCACCGCCATGCCGTAGCGGGCCTGCAGGTCCTTGATCAGATGCAGGATCTGCGCCTG
>Ga0180009_10002690_pt1 | contig 20807 bp, 17 predicted proteins | sample OS_PC_MetaG_FD_123537 | JGI IMG/M metagenome (GOLD analysis project Ga0180009, IMG submission 123537) | Groundwater microbial communities from the Aspo Hard Rock Laboratory (HRL) deep subsurface site, Sweden - OS_PC_MetaG | ecosystem: Environmental > Aquatic > Deep subsurface > Groundwater...
CTTGCACAGGCAGGAGAAAGAAGGACAATATCCTGTGCTACCGCACAATCAAAAGCCGTATGAACGGCTTCTTCCATGGTTTTGACCGCTAAAACCCTGCAGGTGTTTTTAAAGGTATCTTTGATGTGTTCCTTTGATTCACCAATGGCAATAATGGTTTTAACCCTGGTTTTAACTTCTTTGATCAGCAGAGAAAAATCCGTGTTTTTTTCTCTGCCCCCCAAAATCAGGATAACGTTTTTCTTAAAACATTCTAAGGCCCGGACAACGGCATCTGTATTGGTTGCTTTGGAATCATCATAAAAAGAAATCTGGTCAATGGTTTTTATATGCTCCATTCTGTGGGCCAGGTTTTTAAAGGTTAGAGCCCCCTTTAATATGCCGGTTATATCTGCGCCCAGGGCGAGGCAGGCCAGAACGGCCGCCGCCATGTTTTCCCTGTTATGGGTGCCATGAAGCTCTTTAAGTCCGATTGTCGGTATCTTTTTATGAACAGTTTTTGTGATAATTTCAATGTAGTCAGAACCAATGTTTGCCCCTTGTTTTGTCGGGATGTCGCTGCTGGATGAAAATGTAAAAATCGTTGATTTTAACTTTTGACAAGCCTTCTCAATACCTTTTATGGATTGATTGATTACAGCAGCGTCACAAGATTCCTGGCGCTTGAACATGCTCCATTTTGACGCTTCGTAGGCTCCATAATTTTCATATCGATCCAGATGATCCTCTGAAATATTTAACAGCACACCTACAGTTGGTTTAAATAGTGTTGAAATATCCAGCTGGAAGCTTGAAATTTCCGCCACAACAACATCTGCTTTTTCTTTTGCCATCAGCTGGTCCACCAGGGGTGTTCCGATATTTCCCCCCACAAAAGGATTCATGCCGCATCCCTTTAACATCTCACCGATCAGGGTGGTGGTGGTTGTTTTGCCGTTGGTGCCGGTAATGGCAATCACAGGAAGGGTGTTGTATCGGGTGAAAATGTCCAGTTCGCTGGTCATCTTGACCCCTCTTTTAACAGCAGTCCTGATAAAGGCATTGGTTAAAGGAATTCCAGGACTTGGAACCAGGATTTCGGCCTGGTCAAATGTTTGTTGGTTGTGAAATCCGATTTCAGTTTGAATGCCAAGTTTATTGAGTTGTTTTTCAATATTCATCCGAGAAGCATCAATATCCGTTGCCACTACAGTCTCACCTTTTGAGCGTAAGAAGCGTGCCATGGAAACGCCAGATGTCCCAAGACCAATAACCAGAAAATAGGGTGAAGTTTGTTTTTTCACTGTCATCTACCTTATTTTCAACGTACTCAATGAGATTAACGCCAGGGTAATGGATATAATCCAGAACCGAACAATTACCTTTGATTCATGCCATCCCTTAAGCTCAAAATGATGATGCAAAGGGGCCATTCGAAAGACCCTCTTTCCTTTTGTCAATTTAAAATAGGAGACTTGGATAATGACAGACAAGGCTTCGATCACAAACAGCCCGCCCACGATGAGCAGGAGAATTTCCTGTTTTGTAATAATGGCAATGGTTCCTAAGATTCCGCCCAGAGGAATAGAGCCTGAATCACCCATGAAGACCTGGGCAGGATGCGCATTAAACCACAGGAATCCTAATCCTGCGCCTGCCAGGATACCGCAGATAACCGATATTTCACCGGCAGATGCAATATGCCTGACATGGAGATATTCAGCGATCTGGATATGCCCTGCAACGTATGCAAAGAACATATAGGTGACACTGGCAACGATATAAGGGCCGATGGCGAGCCCGTCAAGTCCGTCGGTCAGGTTTACGGCATTGGAGGTGCCGACAATCACAAGACAGCCGAACGGAATATACCAGATGCCAAGGTCAGGAGAAGCATCCTTAAAGAAGGGGATGGTCAGGCTTGAATCAAAATCCGGGCAGTTGTAGATCAGCCAGCTTACAATCAGAGCGAATAATACCTGGATTAAAAATTTTCCTTTGGCAGTAAATCCCATGTTTCTTTTTTTTACCTGCATCAGATAATCATCAATAAACCCGATAAACCCGAAAAGCATCAGGGCAAGAAGCACAATGGTCACATAATGATTGGACAGGTTCCCCCAGATCACAGTAGCAGTGAAAATGGAGAACAAAATCAGGATGCCCCCCATGGTTGGCGTTCCCTGTTTTCCCAGATGGGATTGGGGACCGTCGGTCTGGATGATCTGTCCGATCTGCATCTTTGAAAGCTTCCTGATAAAAAAAGGTCCGAAAATAAAACAGATAAGAAAAGCTGTCAGTCCGCCGTAAATCGTTCTAAAGGTAATATACCGGAATATATTCAGGAACGTGAAATCAATATGATATGGATATAAAAATTCGTACAGCATTCTTTTTTGCCTTATGCCACCCTTGCTTTTAGTTTGTTTAACGCGACATCTCTTCTGTCTGTTCCGGATCTTCTTTCCGGAACATGAGCTGTGTAAGTAAATTTTCTTCTGTCATTAAATAAACGTTTTTCCCTAGAGTTTTTTAAAGATTTCATCACAACTCCTCAAGAATTGACCGTTAATAGTTTTTGGAGTTCTTGTATGACATTTTCCATGGCCATGCCCCGGGACCCTTTTACAAGAACCCATGTTTGAGTATCTGACGTCTCCAACACCTTTTGTGCAATTTTTTCTTTTGTTCCGTGGAATATATTGTCTTTCAAAAATCCATTTTCAAGTGCCCCGTCTATAAGATAATTCACCTGGCTGCCATAAACATATAATTTACCAATTCCCAATTGAGCGGCTTTCTGACCGATCTGCCAGTGAAGTCTGGCTGATTCTTTGCCCAGTTCCAGCATATCCCCTAAAACAGCGATATTGTTTTTGGCTTTGGAAACAGTGTGCAGCGTATTCAATGCCTGGGTCACGGAAGCAGGATTGGCATTATAGGTGTCATTGATAAGGTTGATGGAATCAGACAGCCTGTAAATATTCATCCGGCCTGAGACAGGGGTAAAGGCGTTAATTCCTTTTTCCATACTTTTTGTACAGATGCCGGCGGTCATGGCCGCACCAATGGCAGCAAGGCTGTTATTCACCATAAAAAGGGCAGGGGAGTTAATGCAAAAATCAGTTTCTTGGCCTTTAAACCTGGCTGTAAATCGGGTTAAAGCGACCGATGTGTTGATATTGGCAGAACAAATATCAGCCCTGTGGTCTGAACCAAAAAACACAATTTTATGAATATTTTTATTTTCTTTGGCTTTTTCTTCAAGAATGTCGCGTCTTGGATCTTCTGCAAAAAGAATCACTGTACCGTTTTCCCGGATGCCGTCAAAAATTTCTGCCTTGGCTTTTGCTACATTTTCCACACTGCCGAGTCCTTCAAGGTGTACACCGGCTGTATTGATTACCATGGCAATATCCGGCAGTGCGATTCGGCTGAGTCTTGATATTTCACCCGGATGGTTCATGCCCATTTCCACGATAGCCCATTCATGGGCAGCCGAAAGATTTAAAAGGGTGAGCGGCAATCCGATCTCGTTATTAAAGTTTCCAAGGGTTGCATGGATATGAAATTGGGTTTTAAATATTTCTTCCATGATTTTTCTTGTGGTTGTTTTTCCACTGGACCCTGTGATGGCAAGCACTTTGACATTTGACCGGATCCGTTGGTATCGGGCAAGCTGTCCCAAGGCTGTGAGTGTGTTTTTCACTTCAAAAATAATCAGGTTTTTCTTAATAAATTGTTTTTTTGTGTTTTCATCCAAAGTATCTGTAAAGCCTTTTTCAACAATAAAGCCTTTTATTCCCTTCTCAACAAGACCGGTAATAAACCTGTGACCGTCAAAATTTTCTCCTTTGAGGGCGAGAAAAATCTGGGGTTGAGTAATGGTTCTTGAATCCGTTGCGATCCGGTTAAAATAATGATCTTTTTTCAGGGTTGGAAAAACAGGATCTGTATTCAACGCCTCTGACAGATCCTTAATTTTCCATGCAATGGGTTTGAACTGATCTGCAAACGCAAGGGCTGCTTTTTGAAGTTCTTCCTTGTCATCAAAATGAATGGTGCCAGAATTGGTGATCTGGTAGGTTTCATGCCCTTTTCCGGCGGAAACGATAATATCGCCGGGTTTTGAAAGGAATACCGCCTTTTTAAGGGCTTTTTCCCGGTCAACTTCAACCAGGTATCCTTTAGCAAACGGATTTAATTCAAGGGTTTTGTCAGACAGCCTGTCAAAAACAACCATACCCGAAAGGATATCATTAACAATTGATTCCGGCGGTTCGGTTCTCGGGTTGTCAGAAGTCACAATGGCAATATCACTTTTTTCACAGGCAATTTTCCCCATCAGAGGGCGTTTTTTTCGATCCCTGTCGCCGCCGCATCCAAAGACCGTAATGAGCCGTTTGGGGGCTCTTTGTTTTAAGGTGATCAAAATGGATTCAAGGGCATCCGGTGTATGGGCATAATCGACAAACATGTATCGGTCAATCGAGGTGTTGATTTTTTCAAGGCGACCCGGAATGGTGCGGCAGTTTTCAAGCCCTTGTTTTATTTGTTCCAGGCCGATATTTAAGGCATGGGCAGCTCCTGCAGCGCACAGGATGTTTTCCAGGTTAAAGGTGCCTGTAAGTGATGATGCAAGGTTGAACATACCATTCGGCAGACAAAGGGTTCCGGACAGGCCGTGAATATCATCCGTCATGTTCTGTGAAAAGACATCTGTTTTCTTTTTTGTGCTCACACCAACGGTTTTGTAATCAAGCGTCTTTAAAAGAGCTTCCCCTTTCGGATCATCAATATTCAGGACAGCCACGGCATTGTTTTTATTGTTTAACCCGAGCAGGTGGGTGAAAAATCTTTTTTTGCAATTAAAATATTCTTTGATGGTTTTGTGGTAATCCAGGTGGTCCTGGGTCAGGTTGGTAAAGACCCCTGCATCAAATTCGCAGTAGTCCACCCGGTTCAGGTCAAGTCCGTGGGAAGAGACTTCCATGATAACATGGGTGACCCCATGGTTTTTCATTTCATACAGGGTTTTTTGAAGATCAATGGCATCAGGTGTGGTGACAGAGGTATTAAAAATCTGATCCTTATACCGGATATTGACGGTCCCGATGACACCGGTTGAATATTCGCAAGCTTTGAAAATGCTTTCCAGCAGCCATGAGGTTGTGGTTTTGCCATTGGTCCCGGTAATGCCGACAAGGGTCAGTCCTTTTGAGGGGTGACCATAAAAATTAGCTGCAATGGCGGCCATGGAAAGTCTTGAGTTTTTAACCAGAATGACATTTTTTAGGTTTTTAGGATTATATTCGGCTATAACAACCACAGCACCGTTTTCTATGGCCTGCTCAATATAATCGTGTCCGTCAGCTGTAACGCCTTTAACTGCGATAAACAACCCCTGTTCCTTGACATCCTTTGAATTTGAAGCAATACCTGAAATGTCCGGGTCATGGATTCCATTGGAGTTTAAATGAATAGATGAAATCAGCGAACATCCTTTGATCAGATCTGACAGGTTCAATTTTTTTCTCCGGTTGTTAATAATGCAATCATGGGTTTGTCTTTTTCAGGGGGAATGTTTAAATAATTAAAAGATTCAGCCATGATGGTCTTAAAGGCAGGCGCCGCAACATCTCCGCCATAATATTGTTTTTTGGGCTCATCAATGACAACAAGCATTGCAAGCTCCGGGTTTTCCTGGGGTGCAAATCCAGTGAAAACCGAGATGTATTTATCTTTTGAATACCCTTTCTGCCCTTTTAAGGCTTTTTGTGCAGTTCCTGTTTTCCCGCAAACCGTATACCCTTCCATTGCAGCTTTTACACCGGTACCCTCTTGGGTCACGACCAGACTCATCATATTTTTGACCTGTCGGGCGGTTTTTGAGGAGATGATCCGTCTGAGTATCTCAGGATGAAACTCTTGTAAATCTTCCCCAGTGTTTGACACAATTTTTTTTACCAGCATGGGTTTCATCAGGTTGCCGTCATTTGCAATGGCACTGATGGCAGAAAGAAGCTGTATGGCGGAAACAGAAATGCCCTGGCCAAAGGAAATGGCGCTTGCATCAATTTTCGACCATTTTCGATAGGGGATCAGATTGCCCGATGTTTCTCCTGGACTTCCGATCAGGGTTTTTTCTCCAAACCCAAAAGAGACAAGATAATTGTATAACGCTTTGTCCCCTATTGTTTCAACAATTTTTGCAGCCCCGATATTACTTGAAAATTTGATGATCTGATTAATGGAAAGCCAGTCATAGGGGTGGGTATCATGAATAGTAAATGTGCCGATTTTATAGGTACCGTTTTCACAAAAAAAGATGGATTTAGGGGCAAATCCATTTTCAAGGGCTGCTGCAGCCGTAAAAACCTTCATGGCAGATCCCGGCTCAAATGCATCTGTGACAGCACGGTTTCTGAAGATTTCTCTGTCAAATTCCTTAAAATTGTTTGGATTGAATTCAGGGAAATGCGCGATGGACAAAAGTTCACCGGTTTGGGGCCGCATTACCAGAACCATCCCTGATTTTGCCTGATGGTTCTTTACGGTTCTTTCAAGGGTTTGTTCACTTAGGAATTGAATTTTTTTGTCAATGGTCAGGACAATGGATTTTCCCTTTAGTTCATCCCTCCTTTTTTTATCAAGGTCAAGAATTCCGCCATTCCCGTCCTGTTTAATCCTGACCTTCACGCTGCTGCCCTCAAGAACTGAATTGTATTTAAATTCAAGGCCTTCAAGCCCGGAATCCTCATTTCCTGTAAATCCGATGACCTGTGCTGCAAGGTTCCTGTTGGGATAAAATCTTTTGGAATCATTTTCAAAATAAATCCCATTCAGATTCAATTGTCGTATTTGTTTTGCCTGATCCGGAGAAATTCTTCTGGCCACCCAGGCGAACATGCGTTGGGAGGAAAGCGTTTCTATAAGTTTTTTGTGATTCAACCCCAGTATGCTGGAAAGTTTTTTAGCAACAGCTTTGGGATCTTCTATCTTTGAAGGACAGGCAGTGATGGAAACGGCATCAATACTGGTTGCAAGCTTGTTCATGCCTCTGTCCAGAATCTGTCCTCTTTCTCCTTTAACCTCGATATATCTGGAATAATCATTTTCAGCTTTCCGGGCCAGGTCCTTGGCTTTGAAAATTTGAACATCAAAGGATTTAGCACCCAGAAGGAAGAGACAAGACACCATCAGAACCTGAATGACAATGATTCTTTGTTTCATCTTTTTGTTATTATCCTTTGACATTAACCCTTGTCCCCTGGAAAATAAATGATCTGGTTCAATGTATCACTTGAAAGGTTTAACCTGGTTTTTGCAATTCTTGTAATCCTGTCATCTGATTTTAGCCGGTCTCTTTCAACCAACAGGGCTTTGTGATAAGACATTTCTATTGTATGGGCTGTTCGTGCTTTTGATACCCGTAAAATGGTCTGGGTGGATTCGGTTCTGACCCAGGTGTAGGCCAAAAGCTCACAAAAAATCAGGCCGATGATAAAAAGCCAGCGAAATCCTGCTTTTTGAGGTTTTATAATTTTTTTGTGTATGTTATTTTTGATGGTCATATATTAAATCTTTTGCGCTACCCTTAATTTTGAGCTTCTGGCCATGGGGTTGACGTTAATTTCTTCTTTTGTAGGAATCAAAGGTTTTTTAAAAATTGATTTCATCTGCGGAACAAATCCGCATAAGCAGACGGGAAGATCTTTCGGGCAGGTGCAGCCACTCTCAAATTTGCGGATGGCCTGTTTTACGATTCGATCTTCAAGTGAATGAAAAGAAATGACACAAAGCCGGCCTTTTTTTAAAAGAAGGGACGGGGCAATTTTCATGAAGTTTTCCAGCTGTTCAAGCTCCCTGTTTACTGCTATCCTTAATGCCTGGAAGACTCTTGTTGCCGGGTGGATGCGCTGGCTGTATACAAATTTTGCAGGAATGGCATTGGACACAATTTGTGCGAGTTCAAAACTTGTATGAATGGGGGTTTCTTTTCTTTTTTCCACAATACGTCTTGCAATCCGCCTTGAAAACTTTTCTTCACCAAATTTAAAAAAAAGATCCGTCAGTTCATTCTCCTGGAATGAATTGATAATCTCAAAGGCTGTCAGATCGTTTCGAATATCCATTCGCATATCCAATGGTTCATTCTTGTTAAAACTAAATCCGCGGTTGCCGTTTTTCAGTTGGTTCAGTGAAAAGCCTAAGTCAAGGAGTATTGAGTTTACACCTTTTATTCCGTTTGAGGTCAGAATCCTGGGAAGATCAGAAAAATTACTGTGAAACAACAGCGTATTTTCCTTAAACGGGTGTAAAATCTGTTGTGCATGTTCAATGGCATCAAAATCCTGGTCAATGCCGATCAGTGTTCCACCAGGGAGTATGGCCTTGAGTGTTGCAAGTGCATGACCTGCCCCGCCCAGAGTACAATCCACACAAATGTTTCCGGGCTTAAGGTTCTGGTGCTCGTGCACCTCTTGGGGCATGACAGACGTATGCTCAAATCCCATTGTTTATAACCCTAGGGAAGCAATTTCCTCTCGTACTTCCTCTTTTTTGAGTTCCTGCTCCATTCGTTTGTTGACCTTGTCCCATTTATCCCGGGCCCAGATCTCAAAACGATCCAGGTTGCCCACAAGAACAATATCTTTTTCAAGATTTGCGTATTCTCTTAAACTTTTAGGGATCAGGATGCGATCTTGCTTGTCACACATGCAATCACAGGAATTGCCAAGGAAAAATCGTCTGAAATCTCCCATGGCACTGCTTTTTGCCTGCAAAATCCTGGTTTCAACTTTTTCCCATTCACTAAAAGTATAAGCGTACAGGCAATCGTCCTTGTTTGAGACCATGACCCCGTAAATCTTATCCGTCTTCAGGATATTCCTGAACCGAGACGGAATGATTACCCGGCCTTTGGTATCAATTGTATGAAAGGAGCTTGATCGAAACACTTATTTAAGCCTTAGTTAAAAAACCATTAACTTATCCACTTTCCACCACCTTGATCCACACTTTTACGAAAAATAGAAACTAAGTCAAGAGAAAAAATTAATTTTATTAAAAAAATATTTTTATAGCCGTTTGATTAGGTGGATTTAAGAGATAAATCGAAAATGGTGTGAAGTGGAGTAGCAGAATGTTGCAGTGCGGTTGAGCAGATTGATTCGCAAAAATAGACGTGGAATCAGCCTGCTATCAGGGCGTATCCATCAAGAGTGGATGTAAATGGAGCGCGAGTGATGGAAAAGTGGAGTCCATGGAGGGGAGGAATTATTTGTTATCTTGTTCCAGAATTTTTTTTATGGTTGATCTTAACTCTTCAAGCCTATAGGGTTTGGGAATGATCCCTTTGAGACCATATGACTTATGATCCGACATGATCGGGTCATTGGAATATCCTGAGGAAACAACTATTTTTGCCTTTGGATCCAGACCAAGGATGATTTTTGAGGCTTCTTTTCCCCCCATTCCGCCGGGGATGGTTAAGTCCATAATGGTAAGGTCAGGTGGCCGATTGCTTTTTAAAAGTTTTTTATATTGTGAAATGGCAGTTTCGCCATCATGGGTCAACTCAACACTGTAACCGAATTTTTCAAGCATTTTTTTTAAAATAGTTCGTATATGATCTTCATCATCCATCACTAAAATTTTCAGCGGTTCCTTTGAACTGGATTCTGATTCGGGTATCGGCATTGTAATTCCCTTAATTGCGCTTGACTAAAGTTTGGGACCTTATCAAAGGTTTCGTTTCTTATTCAGAATATTACGAAACGATTATATCAGAAAAAAATGAGAAAAAAAATGATTAATAATGGGTTTAATTATTTAAGTGCGCTGGAAATAAGCCCGTGGGTATGCTCGATTATTTCGTCTAAATGATCCATATGGTAATCTGAGATATAAACCGGACGATGGACAACAATTTCAATTGTGCCGGGGGTAAGATCAAGGGAATCGGAAGGAAGAATGTTAAATGAGTTTTTAACGGTTATCGGCAGGATGGGCAGACCCGTCTCCTGAGCAAATATAAACGCACCTTTCTTAAAGGGCATTACATTTCGATCACGGCTTCTTGTGCCTTCGGCAAAAAAAAGGACAGAGGCTTTATGCGGCAATGTTTTTTTTGCGTTTTCAATGGATTTAACGGCAGCGTCATGGTTTTTTCGGTCCACATAAATACAGCCTAAGTAATGGCATGCAGCCCCGAAAACAGGGATTTTCCCCAGTTCTTTTTTCATTATCCATTTTATATGCAACCTTAAATGACCGAGAATCGCAGGGATATCCGCCATGCTCTGGTGGTTTGCCACAATTACATAGGCAGTATTTTTTCTATAGTTTTTTTTACCTTTAATGACAACACTCAAGGGAACAATGGCGCAGCAGAGCCTGGCCCAGATAACTGCAAAAAGATTGACGGCATCCTGTTTGAGCATCAGCCCTGCAAAAATGCATATCAACCCGGAGATCATGGTATTTAAGAACACAAAAGGAATGGCAATGATCCATTTATACGGTTGATATGCAGTTTTTAGAAAAGGGTTCAATCTGTTTTTTCTTCTTTTTTGGGTATCCCCAGAAGGGTATCAATAGTTGATACAATTTCTTTGCCATTAAATTGGTTTAAAACAAAGGCGTAGTCATTCATTGAAGAAATTCCGGATAGGGTTTCTTCTTTGTCGGTTTTAAAAAGCATAAGCTTTGTTTTGCCGTCATTTCCAAGACGGATGCTACACAAGGGGGGTTGTATTTCAAGGTCTTTTTTAGACGGCGTGTCTAAATATTTTTCACACTCCAAAAATGAAACAGAGGACAAAAGAGTTGAGACAATTTCTTTATCGGCAGGGGTTCCAGTCTCAGACTGCCAGGTTATGGCGGATGCTTGTTTGTCCGTTTTGTCTTCTTTTGAAATCAGTGTACTGGATAATCCGTCTTTTTCAATGGTAAACTGTTTAACGTCCTCTTTTTTAATCTCAAGGACTTTTTTATCTCTGAAATCTTCGAGGCTTTTATCAAAATGGGACCTGAAACTGCCATTGGCGTGATAAATATTTTTATTATCTGTCAACATGATAAAGGTATGGTTAAAGGTGGGTGCGGTTTTGCCCATGGTAAATTTAAAAATGGGCTTTGCATTAACTAATATGTTAACCTGGATTCTATTTTCATCATCAAGTTCGTATCTTTTTAAATCTTCTTTTTGGGACACCAGCGCAGACAGTTTAAATGTTTTGATGGTATCCAGCATGTTTTCTAAAGAGGGTAGATCTGCCGGATATCCTTTGTCCGTCAAAATCCAGTTTTGTCCCTTTTTTGTAAACTCTATGGTGTTTTCCTTTTTAGCGATAACAAGTCCTGTGATTTTGGAAACATCGATTTTTTCAATCACAGGCAGGGTGTAATGATCCTTGCTTTCTTTATGAAGCAACAGATATGCACTGAATATCAGGATGAGTGCAATCAGTATCAGGTATTCTTTTTTCATAACTTCATTCCTCTTAAACGTTAAAGCGGTTGGCTATTTTCTTTTTTCTGGATGTTCGCTTGGCAAGAACGCCTAATCCGAACAGGATGACCAGAATGGGCAGGACAATAATATTAAACGCCTTGATAAACCCTCTGTTAAACGGTGTGGTTTGGGCAATGGGATTTAATGTCTGCTGCTTGCTTCTTAACCGGGCAATGTTGTCTTCACCATTGAGATGGTCAATACTGTTTAAAATAAAGGTGGCATTGGTGGATCGACCTTCCGGGTCCAGCATATTGTCCTGAAGCATCTGGGAACAGGGGAGAACAAACAGCTTGGCAGGCCTGGAGGTTTCCAGGAATGTGTGTTTGGCTGTAAATCCTTCAAAAGCCTTGTTTGCTTTTGTATCCTTTGTGTCCATTGTTTTGTCTTCTTGTGTAATATCTTTTTCTCCCATAATTTTTTCAGGAATGGCTTTGCCTTTGAAAAAACTGGTAAATGTTCCGGAAAGAAGATAAGCAAGATCATAGGATTTCAAATCTTTTTCTTCCTTTGGCGGAGAGATGAACATGGGGTTTAAATTAATCGTTTTTTCCATGAGCCAGGATTCATCTGAAGAGGAAAATAACCGTGTCGCTGTTATCTTGTCTTTATCAATATTTTCTTGTACAAGCTCAACAGGTGAAATCTGCATGGCAACGAGTCCCTTGATATTGTCCATAAAGCCGGGAGCATTGTTGATGGTTTTCTCTTTTAACATGGGGGCAAAATAAATATTTTGTTCACCACCGCCCATATTCTGAGGTGCCTGATGCTTATAGGATTGTTTGTCTAAAACATAGGCTTTCTTAATGGTCACACCATAATGGGTTAACAGTTTTTCAAGGCCGGTATCAATGGGTTCATATCTTGGCGGCATCCCCATACCGCCCTGTTGTGATGTGATTTCGTTAAACGAATCCGAGATAAACGCAATGTTCGTCCCCTTCATCAGGGCCTGGTCGATCTGAAATAATTCATAATCTGAAAAGGCTTGTGTGGGTCTGGCAATAATCAGGCAGCTTAACCCGTCAGGGATGGCACCGTCTTTCAAGGCAATGGGTTTAATGGAATATCGAGAAGACACAAGGGCGTTAAACACCTGCATGGCTTCGGAGGGTTGCCCCTGCATCATGGCTATCCTGTCCGGCATAAGAGAGTAGGTGCCATGGTCTGACAGGAATCCGATATCCTTGTTAATGCCGATCAGTTTCTCCACAATGGCATTGAGTTCTTCTCCCAGGGCGGCTGGATCTGCCATCTGATAGGTGGTGCCGATGATGGGAAGTTCCATGGCATTGATCAGGGGCAGTGTGGTTGTTTTGCCGTTAAATTCAATAACAAGTCCGGCAGCGCCATGACCGGCCAATATCTTTTTCTCTGGAATAGCCGGCCATGAAAGCGCCATTAAATCATATTTTTTGCCAATGGTATCCAGTGTTTTTTTATCCGATATGTCAAACTGCTTGAATTCAAGGATGCCAAGGCTTTTGCTGTTGAGTTGACCGATGGTGCCGGCAACGGCTTTTCCCAGCATCGGCAGTTGATCAAGACCAATCAACGGGGCAATGGTATTCAGAGAAGAAGATAAGTACATATTTACGATTACTTTCTGGTTTTTTTCATTAAACCGCAGTAAGGCACTCACTTTGTTGTTCATCTTCTGGATGGCAGTTGTCAGCTGGTATTCAAGACCGTTTGTTGAGGTAATGGCTTCAATTTTCTCAATCAGATCCCCGTGGATAATGACCAGTCCCATATAGGCATTTTTAAATTTAACCTCATCATTTTCCATAATCCTGATCTGGACCGGCTGGATCCCGTAGTTTTTTGCCATATCCCGGTTTTCATCAGCATTCTTTGCAAAAGAGCCCTCTTCGGGTGTGACATTATAAAAGGTATAATTAAATAGTTTTCCGCCTTTTGAAGCATATTCTTCCAAAAGATCCTTAAGATAGCGTTCTGTATTGTTATGGGGTGCCGGAAGATCTTTTGAGAAAAATACCTTTATGCTTAACGGTTCCGACAGGGTTGCCACAACATCGTTGCTGGCCTGGGACAAAGAATAAATTTTGTTGCGGGTCAGGTCTACCCTGAAAAACAGTGTGATCCCGGCAATGTTCACCAATCCAATAACAACAAGATATAAAATGAATTTGAAATATTTTTCTTTTACTGAATAGTTACCCATTGTTTCTCCTTAGTTCTTCTCATGCATGACAATATAGGTTGAAAAAATAAAAATAAAGATCACGCTCACAAAGTAAAGAATATCCCTGGAATCTATAATTCCCTTTGAAATATTAGCAAAGTGTGAGTTGGCGCCAATATATTCTATGACAGAAATTATTTTTGTCGGCATGAAAAACAAGAGCTTGTCAAGAATGGTTAAGGTAAAGCACAAGGCACACCCAATAATGAAAGCCGTGATCTGATTGCGTGTCAAAGACGAGGCAAACAACCCGAGAGAACAATAGGCACCGGCAAGAAAGATCGCTCCGATATAGCCGCCGATAACCGGCCCAGGATCAATCTGACCGATGAAAGAGATAAAAATCGGATAGGAAATGGTTGGGAGCAGCAAAGATGCTGTAAACAAGGTTGCGGCAAAAAATTTGCCCAATGCAATATCCGTAAAAGATACCGGCATGGTCAACAGGATTTCATAGGAACCTATATTTTTTTCTTCGGAAAACAGCCGCATGGTAATAGCAGGAATGATAAAAGAAAACGTAATAGGGAGCAGAGAAAAGAAATCCCTTAAATCTGCCCGGCCAAAAATAAAAAAGGTGGAAAAGAAAAACCACCCGGTTACAATCAGAAATAGCGATATCACAATATAGGCAATGGGTGAAATGAAATAATCCTTGAATTCCTTGATGGCTATTGTTTTTATTTGTTTCATGGGTGTTATCTCTCCTCCCTTGTCAATTCCCGGAATATTTTTTCAAGGGCCTGGGATTCTTTTATAAGCTGTACAATTATCCAGTCGGTTTCTTTTATCTTAAGGTAGATGTCCGGCCTGAAATCCTGGCCCGCAAGGCTTTTGATTTCAAAGGAGACAAGACCTTGTTCAACAGGGTCAACACCTTTAACCTCAAGGGTTGAATCAATACTTTGCAAAAGGGTTGCTGCCGCTTCTTTTGCCACCCCTTTAAGGGACAGTTTGATAACCGAATGCTGCTTTACACTCTCTTTAAGATTGGCGGTTGTATCATCGGCAACCACCCGTCCCTTATTAATAATGGCAATTCTGTCACAGGTGGCCTCGGCTTCACTTAAAATATGGGTGGAAAAGATAATGGTTTTTTCTTTTCCAATGGTTTTAATAATCTGTCTTATTTCAGCAATCTGGTTCGGGTCCAGGCCGGAAGTCGGCTCATCCAGGATTAAAATTTCAGGATCCGTCATCATGGCATGGGCAAGACCGACCCGCTGTTTCAATCCTTTTGAAAGCGTGGCAATGGGTTTGTCCATAATTGCCGAAAGTCCGCACAGATCTGTTAATTGCAGAAATCTGTCATACCGTGTTTCCTTGTCATTGATGCCTTTTATTCTGGCAACATAATCCAGGTAGTCATAGACCAGCATGTTGTGATACAGGGGGGCGGATTCAGGCAGATAGCCGATTAAGGATTTTATCTTGATGGCATCGCCCGGCATTTGAAGATTTTCTATTTTTATTGAGCCTGAACTTGGCTTTAAATACCCGGTTAACATCCTTAACGTTGTTGTCTTGCCCGCACCATTCGGACCCAAAAGACCTAAAATTTCGCCTTTGTGGATCGTCATGCTGATGCGGTTCACAGCACAGAAGTCTTTAAAGTACTTGGTCAGGTTTTGAACTTCAATCAACGGCTCCTCCTTAATGATTTGTAAGGGTTATCATAAATTAAAAGTCTTCTAAAACTTTGCTTTTTTCAATAAAGGAAATAAGATCTTCTTCAGTCTTTTGACAGGCAAATACAGCTTTTTCAATACACCTGCAATACGGATCATTTATGCCCAGAATGCTGCCGGCTTTTTTGTAAAGCAGTTTACCCCGGTTGAAATGATCCATAACTTCTTTTTGAAGGATTTTTCGTTCTTCATGCCGTATTTTTTCAGCACTTATGATGGCTTCAAGTTTTTGTACCGAATATTCAACAAGGGCATCCCGAGGAGTTCCATAGGCTTGAGAAATGGCTTCAAGGGCATCTATGGTTCTGCGGCTCAATACAAAGGTTTTCTGTTTTCTTTCGATTTTTTTAAATTGTCTGATTCGTATGGTTTTTGCAAGACTGTCCAGTGCATCCAGGTCTTCAATAATGTGATCAAAAAGAGATTTTTGTTTTATTCCCATGTGAATGGCGACAAGTCCGATGGCATCAATGGCTTTCTGGGAAAGCTTGAAGGTTGCCCTGACGGATTGTTTTCCCCTCAGATCAAACATGGCTGATCCAGGGGATTGATCGTCTATTTTTGACATAATGACCTCCTTTTCGGATCGTGTATTATTAAACCTGTTACATTCAAAATAGTAATGAAGATGTTATAGGGTTCGAATTTTACATTAAAAAAAGTTGATGGGCAATGAAAAACATGAAAGATGACCGAAAAATAATCTTAATCTTTACAAACTGATAAGGCCCACAGAGATAAGAATGCTGCAGACAAGAAAAAAAATTTCCTTTCCAGATGGCGCAAATTCAGGATCAGTCCTGTCATCTGTATAACATCTTGATTCCATGGCAAGAACAAGGTTGTCAGCAGACAAAAAGGTCTTTTTTAACAAGGGCAGGACCAGACGAATAATCTTTTTTACAGGGTTTTTTTCAAGGTCAGCGCACCTTGCTTTTTGTGCATCTGATATGTCCCGGGCCTTTTGGGCGATGATCGGCATAAATCCAAGCGACAGACTGATCATTACGGCCACTCGTTTTTCAGGAACAAAAGGAATTGGTTTTAAAAACCATTGAACCGCAGTTTTAACGCTGCTCGGTTTTGTGGTTGCAGAAAAGACAAGGCCTGTCAGCATCACTAAAAAGAATTTAAATGCCACTAAAAACCCCTCATTTAATCCCTGTTTGGTGATGGAGATGCCATGAAATGAAAAAATGATCTCCCCTTCCACAATAAGGGCGCGGGCTGCAAAAATAAAAAAGAGAAACATTAAAAAGTATTTTATGCTGCCCATGGTGGTAAAAAATTTAAGCCCGGCTTTTTTTAAAAAAAACAGCAGGATCAAAAAGTAAAACAAACAGACCGGCAGACGGGCCGACAGCATGGACATGCTGACAAGGCAGATGGCAAAAAATTTACATCTTGCATCCAGCAGATGCAAAATGGAGCTGCCCTGCCTGTAGGTGAACGGTGTTAGTTGAGCCATGGCCGGATACCCAGTCCGAATTTTGAAGAGCAGGGTTCCTTTACCCCGTAGGACTCCAGATGTTTGACCAAGTCACAAGGCCTTCCGTCTTCTTTAACAAGGCCTTTTTCCATGATGATGATTCTTGTTGCCGTATCAATAACCGTCTCAACATCATGGGTGGCAATAATGATGGTGTGACCGGAACGGTTCAAGTCAATAATGGTGGATAAAACCTGGAGGGTTCCCGGATAGTCCAGATTGGAAAAGGGTTCGTCAAACACAATGACCTCAGGGTCCATTACCAGGATTCCGGCAATGGCCACCTTGCGCTTCTCTCCCCCTGAAAGGGTGGAAGGATTTCGATCCTTTAAATGATAGAGGCTCAGATCTTTAAGAACCTGAGTGACCTTTTCATTGATGTCATGACGCTTGAACTTTAAATTTTCAAGACCAAAGGCTACCTCATCAAATACAGTGTCCCCGACAATCTGTGTGTCCGGATCCTGGAACACCATGCCAACGGTTTTCCTTGTTTGAACAAGATGGTTTGAAACAGTCTTTCCATTCACCAGGATCTGCCCTGACTGCGGCAGCAAAAGCCCGTTCAAATGCCTTAAAAGGGTGGTTTTTCCAGACCCGTTTCTTCCGGCAAGAATGATAAATTCACCTTTATAAAAGGATAAGAAGATATCTTTGATGCCGATGGTGCCATCCTCAAAGGTATGACAGACCGATTTTATGTCGATAATTTTTTCTGGCATCATCTCTTTGTTTTATGATAAAAATTACAATTTGATAACCGGTCTTAAGGTTTTTGCAATAAAGGCTGCTGCAACAATCTTGAGGGCATCGCCAATCAGAAAAGGAACCATGCCGACGGCAATTGCTTTTTCAAAGGTCATGGCGGTCACAACCTTTAGCCAGGGAACGCCGGCCGCATAGACAATCAAAGATCCGATCAGCATGGCAATCATGTCTGAGGACATCTTTTTGCCCAATCCCTTTGAAATGCTGCCGGTCACAAATACACAGGGCAGATATCCCAAAAGATAGCCCCCTGTGGGCCCAAACAGTTTACCGATACCAGAGGTCCCGCCTGCAAAAACAGGAAGACCTGCAAGACCGATCAATAGATAAACAGCCACACAGACAAGCCCCCAGACCGGGCCTAAAATAATCCCTGCCAGAAGAACAAACATGTTCTGAAGGACAATGGGAACAGGCCCCACAGGAATGGCAATAAAGGCGCCAATGGCAATAAATGCAACAAACAAAGAGGTATATACGGTCATTCTAAGCTGATTTGATGTGTCCATTCTTTCTCCTTAGGTATGAAAACAATCTCCATAAATTATTTTTTTTATTTCACCGGTTTTATCTTTGATCATTAAAGTGCCGGTGTCATCTACATCAACGGCAAGGCCCTCATAAACCTCTCCCAATGTTTCAATTCTGACCTGGCTGCCAATGGTGGAGGTCATTTTTTTCCACTGCTCCATGATCCTGGGGCAGTCGATGGTTTGAATCTGGTTTGTAAAGTCATTTAAAAAAGTTTCTAAAATTATTCTTCGAGATACGGTCTTGTTCAGGACGTCTTTTAATGAAATGGCTTTGGGTTCATCATGTTGCACCTGGTTGTTGACATTCATTCCAACGCCGATATTGATGAATTCAACCATATCCCCCCGGGTTTCCATTTCAGACAGAAGGCCGGTCAGTTTTTTGCCGTTCAATAAAAGATCATTCGGCCATTTGACACTGACATTCACATCAAAGAGGTGTTTTAAAGATCTTGCAAGACTTAAGGAGGCTGCAAAATTATAAATATAAGACAGTGGCGGAGGCGTCCCTGGTTTTAAAATCAGGGTAAACCACAGCCCTCCCTTTGAAGAGAACCATTTCCGGTTGAGTCGTCCCCGGCCCAAAGTCTGGTTTTCTGCAATCACAACGCTTAAATGGGGGGTATCCTTTTTTGCCAGGAATTTTGCCGTATCCATTGTGGTCTCAAGTTCCTGGAAATGGAAGATTCTTTTTTGCAATTCTTTTTTAAAACAAAACGGCATCAAAAGATCATCGTGGTTTAACAATCCATATCCTTTTGGCCGGGATTCAATATCAAACCCGCTTTCCTTTAAGGCGGTAATATGTTTCCATACCGCCACCCGGGAAACCTCCAGGGCATTGCTTAGTTTGACACCGGATACTGTCTCTCCTTTTGCCAGATAGAGGAGGTTGAGTATTTTTTCTTTGATATTTTTCTGTTCGTTAACCATATTAAGACGACATAGTTAACAGAATCAAAATTTAAGGTCAAGAAATAAATAGACCACCTTCCACATTAAATCTGATCAGATAGCTTGATAAGATCCTTACGGGTATTTTGACGGCATCCAAAAGGAAAGCGATATTTTTTAAATTATTTGTATTTACAAAGCAACTTTTTTAATGTTTATTTAAAAAAGTTTTAATAAGTATCATTAAAACTTTTATGTGAAAGCAAAAAAATTTTTGCCACAAAGGAGTATTCTGATGAAAAGAAGTTTGAAAAACAGTTTTACCTTTATTGTAATCGGTATGGTTATCTTTGCCATGGGAATTTCCATATCCGCTGTTTATGTGATTATGAATAAGCAAAATCAGGCCACATCAAACGATCTTTTAAAAAAAACACTAAATGTCGTGATTGATGAGTTTTCAAAAAATGAAACCAGCTTGATTTCTTATTTAAATCAAACTTTAAAAATGGATTCCCTTGATTCAAAAATCGGATACTTAATTGAAAATAAAGATGAATCCGGATACTGGATGATCAGAAACCAGTATTTTGAAATTGCAAAAGCTTTTTTTTTAGCAGGGCTCAGTTCCGGGGCAAATCAAATTGCATATTATGATTCAAACAAAAACCTGGTTTCCTTTTTTGATAAGGAAAACAAGGATGTTTACGCCGGATTTATACACAATAAAACAACCTTTGAAACGCTTGAACTTAAAGAAAGTGAATCCTTCAGTCTTCATCTGCTCAAAAAGAGCGAGTCAATGAAAAAAGTAATGCCACAGACGTTTCAGGATTCAGTACCTCAAGATGTACGGGTACGATTTGAAAACCTGAAAGGATATCTTTGCCAGGTGGCATACAAACCTGTTGTATACGAGGATAAAAATATCGGATTTCTCATGATCGTAAAAAGGATTCAGGATTCATATATTAAAAATGTGTCAAAGCTTCTCGGCACAAATATAAATATTTTTTTAAAAGATCAATTTTCCATAGGGGATTTTCCCGACTACAAACAATTTGACTATAAGGGTTTTTCAAATAAAGTGGAAAACTGGGACATAAAGAAGCAATCTCTGGCTTTTACCGATATAACCATAAACGGCAAGGATTTTTTTCAATGCGGTTTACCCATTTATACGGACAATATCTACACAGGATCAGTGATAACGCTTTATTCAAAAGACACGGTTAAGAAAAATACCTGGCAAATCGTCAACCTTCTGATAATTTTAGCAACTTGCTGTATTGTTATCAGTTTTCCGGTAACCATTATTTTTTCAAATTCATTGACTAAACCGATCCGGAACGTTGTGCAGGGGATTAAAGATGTTGCCGAGGGAGACGGCGACCTTACAAAACGCCTTGAGATTTCAAGTATCCTGGAAATTGGAGAACTGACCGGTTGGTTTAATACGTTTATTGAAAAACTTCACGGGATTATTAGAGGAATTAAGGAAAATACAGAAAAATTAGGGTCTTCGGCAATTAAACTTTCAGACATCTCAACGATAATATCTGACAATGCCATAAACACTGCAGAAAAATCAAATACAGTTGCCCAGGCGACAACTCAAATGAGTTTGAATATGGATTCGGTCGCATCGGCTATGGAAGAAACGTCAACAAATGTGAGTATTGTGGCGGCATCTGCCACACAGCTCACGGAAAATATTAACGATATTGTC
>Ga0180009_10002691_pt1 | contig 20806 bp, 13 predicted proteins | sample OS_PC_MetaG_FD_123537 | JGI IMG/M metagenome (GOLD analysis project Ga0180009, IMG submission 123537) | Groundwater microbial communities from the Aspo Hard Rock Laboratory (HRL) deep subsurface site, Sweden - OS_PC_MetaG | ecosystem: Environmental > Aquatic > Deep subsurface > Groundwater...
CCACTTCGGCGAGAAGTACTACGGTCTACGCCACCTGCTGGCCGAGGAGCGCGAGGAGGTGCTGGACGCGCTCTTCGGTCACCTCACCGAGCGGTTCGCCGAGGTCTACACCCGGCTGTACCACGAGAACCACCGCGCGGTGAACGCGTTGATCGACACCGGGCTCAAGCCGCCAAAGGAGTTCCGCATTGCGGCGGAGTACGTGCTGTCGCGCAAGCTCAACGAGGAGGTCCGCGGTCAGTCCAAGAGCCGCGAGGCCGGTCGCTATGGCGGCGCCCAGAGGGTGGTGCGGGAGGCCGCTCGCCGCGGCTACGAGCTGGACCGGCGGGAGAGCACGCTGATCTTCGACGAGATGCTGGAGGAGACGGTGGCGAGCCTGGTGCGGCAGCCGAGCGCCGAGAGCTGCCGTCGGGCGCTGGACCTGGTGGATCTGGCGCGGTCGCTCTCGATCGAGCTGGAGATGGGGCCGGCCCAGGACATGCTGTTCGCCATGCTGGAGGACCGGTCGGAGCAGGCCCCGTGGCGCGACAGCGGCGCCGAGCTGGGCCGACTGCTGGACCGGCTGCGCGTCTCGCCGACGCTGGCCGAGTAGGCTCACCGGAACTGCAGTCCGGTGGGGCGGGTGGGTGGAGCGAACAAATCGAGGACGACAGTGTTCAGCAGCTCCAGCAGCGACACCCTGGGCTTCACCCGACGCGGGGCGCAGACAGCGCTGGCGCTGCTGCTGCTCTTTGTGGCCTGCTGGGACGTGCGGGCGGTGCTCGCCGACCGCCGCATCGGCCCCACCGACACCACGGTGCAGGACTCGCTCTTCGTCCAGGACCTGGTCGGTCGCTTCGGGCCTGCGGGGCTGAAGCAGTTCCTCGAGGCCTGCTTCAAGGGTCCGCTGGTCGGGCCGGTGCTGGCGCTGTTTCAGCCGCTGGTGGGCGATCCCCTGCAGGCGGCGCGGCTGGCCAGCGTGCTGCTGCATCTGGTCGTGCTGTGGATGATCTGGCGCATGGCGATCCTGCTCACCCGGCGCTACACCGCCGGCCTGCTGGCGGTGCTGGCGGCCGGCACCTTCCCCTCGGAGTACGGCTGGTTCCGCCTCGACTCGCACGAGCCCTTCCTCGCCGTCGCCACTTTGCTGACCCTGTGGTTGCTGATGCGCCCCATGGTTCGGGTCGGCACGGCGGCGCAGCTCGGTCTCGTGATCACGCTGGGGACCCTGGCGAAGGTCGCCTTCCCGATCCACGTGGCCCTGCCCTGTGCGTACTACGCAGCACGTCGGCTGAGAGAGCGGTCGCAGCGCCGGCTCCTCGCCGTGGCCGCCGCGGTGGCGTTTACACTGGTCGCATGGTGGATGGCGGTCGCCTGGGACAGCATCGCCCAGTACATCGGCTGGTCCGTGGTGACATCCCAGGAGACCTGGGGCTTCTCGTCCATCTGGCAGGCGCTCGGCACCAGACTGGAGCTGCTGGTCAACATCTTCTCCATGCGGGGAGCTCTGGTCTACCTCGTCGTCGCCCTCGGCGGTGCGGCGGTGGCGTGGCGCTGGCGGACGGTCGAGCGCGAGCCGCTGCTGCTGCTGCTGCTCGCCTTCCTCGGCACGGCGGCGATCCTCGTGCTGGTGTTCGACTCCTGGCCGCGCTACATGGTGCCGGTCTTCCCCGTGGTTGGCCTGCTGTGCGCCATCGGCGTGACCGCGCTGCTCGACCGGCTCGCCCTGCGCTGGTCACGCGCGCGGCTGCGCCTGGCGCTGGCCGGCGGGGTCGCGGCGCTGCTGGCGCTGTATGTCCACGACAACGTGGTCGGGGTCGGCGGCCCGCCGGGGCGGGAGAACCGCGAGGGCCTGGTGGCCCCCGACCGGCGACCTCACGTCGCCTACCCGCGGGCGCTGCTGCACCTCGCTCGGCATCGGCTCCCCGCCCTCGAGATCCCGGGCTCGCCCGCCATGGTCGGGCACAGGCCGATGGCGCTGGGACCGCTCTGGGCGCACCGCGGCTACCGTCTGGGCGCGCTGGCCGGGATGCAGGCGCTGCAGATCCTCGACCGCAGGCAGCCGATCCACCTGCTCTTCGCCCACCGGACTGGGAAGCTCGCCGCCCAGCTGCGCGACACCGCGGGTGAGGACCACTTCGACCGGGAGCAGCTCGCCGCCCTGCTGCAGTATCCGATGCGGGTGGTGCGCACGTTCCGCGACCCCGACGATGTGAGCTACTCGATCGTCCGCGTGTCGCCGAAAGCTCCGGATCAGGCACCCAAGTCCCGCTAGTGGCTTCGCTCTTGCCGGGGCTCCTGCCGGGGGCTGACTGGTGGCCCGATACGAGACTGGCTACAATCATCGGTGGATGCAGCTTCGCTCCTCACTGTATGTGGCGCTGGTGTTGCTGTGCGGCTGTGGGCCGCAGGGCAGCCTGTCGCTGAATCCCAACCTGCAGAGCGACCGCCCCTACGGGGAGCCGGCCGAGCGCACGCGCGGCACCTTCTGTGCGAAGGGGTTCAACGGCCACATCATGAACGCCGCCGGAAGCTTCGGGCCGGCGAGCTACCTGTGGGAGGGGGACGGCGTCACCCGCTTGATCTACTACCAGGGGACGTTGATCGCCGAGCCCTATGCGCCAGGGAAGTGTCACTGCGTCGGCGCGACGTTTCAGGTCTACATGACCGCCTTCGAGACGTGGGACCAGCAGTACGGCGGATCCAGCGGCAGCCTCAAGGGCCTGATGGCGACCCAGGTGAAGCAGATGCGGCAGATCTGGTACGTCGCCACCTCCGACAAGACCGGGGTCCAGGCCGCGCTGACCGCCAGCGGCCTGGGGACCAAGGTCACAGGTCTCGAGCAGGCCCAGCAGGGAGATCTTGCGCAGCTCTGGCGCAACAACGGCTCGGGCCACTCGGTGGTGTTCGACAGCTGGAAACAGGATGGCGGCGCCATCACCGGGATCACGTACTTCTCCTGCCAGAGCGGCGGACCTGGTTTCGTCACCGAGAGCATCGGCAGCGGCGCCAGCGATGTCACCGCGGGCGAGATCCATGTCGTCCACCCTCTCGCGCCGGTGGAGCCGCCCGACGCCGGGCCGGCGGATCAGGCGACGCCCGACGCGGACGGGCCGGCGCCCGTCGACGCCGCAGCCGGCGGGGAGGTCAGCCTGCCTCCGCTGGCCGGCGACCAGCTGGACACCGACCGGCCGGAGGAGGGGTGCGGGTGTACTGTGAGAGGGGCGAGCGCGACAAGCTGCTCGCCGTTGCTGTTGCTCCTGCTGCTCGCGGTGGTCGCCAGGCGCTTGTGGTGACTGATCAGTCGACCTTGAGGCAGCGGTAGAGCACGCTGAAGCTCTTGATCCGGGCCGACTTGACCGTGGCGGGATCGTTGAGGTCGCCGGCAGCGATGAAGCGCACCTCGGCCTCCACCAGTCGACCCTTGAGCGCCGTGATGGTGGCCTGGCCCTTGCCGCCCGGGGGCGAGATGCAGGCCACGGTGGACCAGGGCGCGGTCTTCAGCGCCTCGGCGGTGTCCGCGGTGCGCACGTTGAACATGACCCAGGTGCCGGTGGGCGCGTCCACGTCCCACTTGAGCAGCTGCCAGTCCGGCGTCTCCTGCAGCAGGCAGGGGGAGAAGACGCCGCGGTACCAGCCGGGCTCTCCGGAGGCCAGACGGGTCTGGATGCCGGTCATGTCGGAGTAGGCGTAGGCGATGCCCTTGAGCGGCACCGCGTTGAGGGTCAGCTTGTTGTCGTTCAGCGTCTTGCCCGGCTCGACCATGTGGACGATGCCCTCGTACTGCACGGCGAACACCCGCCCCTGCGCATCCACCGCCACGCCCTTGGAGGGGGCGGCGATGGTGACGCCGGCGAGGGAGTCGGCGTCGATGCGCACCAGGTGACCGCTGAGGTGCGCGGCCCAGACGAAGCCGTTGGCGTCGGCTGCGATGCCTCCGCCGTAGGAGGGCACGGGGCTCATGGCGAGCCGCTGGTCCGCCGGGGCGTAGGGGTCGTAGCGCATGGTCCCGGCGGTGGGGTACCCGCTGCGCCAGACGCGTTTCTTGTAGTCGACGGTGATGCCGTACCCGTTCAGCATGCCCGAGTAGGCCGCCTTCACCGCGTTGTCGCAGGTGGCGGGGCAGGTGGTGGTGTTGCAGGTCTGGGTGCAGACGGTCGTCGCGTCGCAGGTGGCCTGGTCGGTGCACTTGTCGATGTCGATGAAGCCGAAGCCGCCGCCGCCGGCTCCCAGCCAGAGCTTGCCGTCGCCCGACAGCGCCATGCCGTAGACCTGCAATGGCGCGTCGATCTTGAGCAGGATGGCTCCGGTCTCGGCGTCGATCTTGTACACCTTGCCGTGGAGCCCGCCGACCCAGACGTAGTGCTCGTCCTCGGCAGTGATCTGCTTGGGGTCGAACTCCTTGTTGCCCTGGAAGTCCTTGCAGATCTCCTCGTGGTTGAGCCCGGGGATGTCCTGCGCCGCGAGACCGCGGATGTCGCCCTCGGTCTCCACGTGCCAGGCCACGCACTCGTCCTGGCCCCAGGCCAGCACGTCGTCCGGTCCCTTGGAGGTGGTGACCACGCCGTCGTTGTTCTTGTCGGGGCAGGTCTTGGGGTCGGGCAGGATCTTGGTCACGCCGTACTTGCCGTTGCCGCTGGTCCGGGCGCCGATGAAGGCCTCGCCCAGGGCGTTGACCGTGGTGCGGGAGGTGCTGGACCCGCCGGTGCGGTAGCGGGCGACAATCTGCAGGGTCGTCAGGTCGATCTTGGCCACGCCGGGCAGGTTGGTGTCGGCGACCCAGAGGTAGCGGCTCAGCTTGCTGTGCTTCATGTCGATCACCAGCGCGCCGTCGCTGTCGGTGGAGACGAACTCGCTGTCGTTGGAGGCGGTGTCGAAGCCGGTGCCGCCGATGCCCACCTTCTGCTCGAGACAGCCGGAGCAGTCGCCGGGAGCCGGCGTTGGCGCGTTCCACACCCCCCCATCGTCATGGGCAACCGGGTCGACATCGGCGGCGGGCAGGGCCGAGGTGGACGAGATGTCGCCCTTGCAGCCGATCAACAGCAGCAAGGACGCAACCATCATCAGGCATTTGTGGTCCGCTGGGGCGGGTGGGCGGAGCGGACAATTCGTCGTCATGCCCCTCGATCAAGCAAGGGGCGTACCACGCCCGATCATTGAGGATCGTGGGACCAGCCGGGGCTCGTCGTCCTGTGCGACAGCCTCCCACTTGCGGGGTCTGTCCCCAAAAATCCGACAGGATTCCAGACAGCTGTGTTGATCTCGTCGGATGGGGCTGAATGTCCTCAGCCCGAGCCTGTGCCCCCTACTTGTATCCGCCGCTGCAGTCCATGCCGGCCAGGTGGGCCACGTCGTGTACCTGAGCGGCCTTGCGTGAGGTGCCGGACCACAGCAGCAGCACCGATGGTGGCTCCTGCACGGCCACCACGTCGGGCGCGTTGTAGGTGTCCACGCGGGTGACGGCGAGCGTTCGGGAGCCATGCAGCGGCTTGCCATCGAGGTCGAGCCACACAAGGACCAGACGGGAGTGACCGGGTTGATCCGGGGCGAGCTGCTTGTCCCCCTCCTCGGCCCAGAGCAGGACCAGCCCGAAGGGAGTGGCGGCCAGGCGCAGGGCGGTCGAGGGGTGGGCGCCGTTCGCCACCTGCAGCGGCCCTGCCACGGTGGCCCCAGCCCGCGCCAGTCGGGCCAGGTGGACGCTCCTCGGCGCGTCGTCGGTGGCGCCTCCCTCGAACCAGGCGACCCACACGCTCTCTCCCAGGACCGACAGCGCCACCCGTCGGCCGGGCGTGCCGTTCGCCGCCGCCGGAAACCAGGCGACCGGCGTCGGCGGACCCGCGGGGTCGACACGGAGCACGCCGACGGAGCGGGGCTGACACGGGGCGCCACCGCTGTCGCAGCGCTCGTAGCCCAGGGCAGCGAGGTAGGTCGAGCCGCTCCAGATCAGGGTCGCAGTTCGGCCGGGGTAGGGCTCGGCCGGGGCGGCGGGCCAGGGACCGGCCGTGACCTTGCCCTGCGCATCGAGCAGCGCCAGCTGGGGTCGAGCCGTGGCGGCCTTGCCGCCGACCTGGACGTCGCGCCAACCGATGGCGAAGTGCTCCCCCGTCGTGTCCTTGCCGCTCGCCAGGCCGAGCACCGCCTCGCCGCTGGTCCAGACCTCGACCGCCGGGCTGGCCTTCCAGGTGCTGCTGTCGAGGCGGCGTAGTCGAGGGTGCCCCTGATTCATGATCGGGTCTCCGTACCAGGCGAGCGCCAGACCCTGGGCGGTTCGTGCCATCTCGCCCCAGCCGTGGGCGTGGCTGCCGAGCAACATGGGCTGCTTGTCCACCTGCACCAGCTTGGGCCAGGGGCCCTGCCCCAGGCTGACGCGTGCGATCTGCAGGTCCGGGTGGAGCCAGCTCGACCCACCGCTGGCGAAGGACTGGACGGCCACCTTCGCCGGCTCGCCACCGCTGCCCGAGTTCAGCACCACCATCGAGGGCGCGGTGGCGTGGCGATCAGAGAAGGAGATGATCTCGGTCGGCTCCTGCCAGGCAGGCGAAGGGCAGGGCGACAGGGTGGGGGCGCTGGTCGGGAGATCAGACATGCCCGCGTCATCGCCGGTGGCCGGCCATTGCGCGTCGGCGTTGGGCAACGAGCGCGAGCTGCAGCCCGCGACCTGCACCAGCAGGAACAACCACGTAAGCACTCGCATGGCGCAGGTCGTGAGCAAGAATGGGACCAGGACACATCGTCAACGATTCTGCCCGGCTGGTGTCGACACCCCTCAGATTTCCGATACCAGCCTGGGTCGGGTGGTATGTTGCGAGGGAATCGGAGGGTGACAATGGCTACCTCAGGTGAGCCAGGTCGCCATACACCTGCCCCGGCGCCAGCCACTCAGGGAACCGCTCCCGTAGCATGACCCGCGCCTCGTAGCACAGGTGACAGGCGTCAGCGTACTGCTCCTCGTGAGCGAGCCCATGTTCCTGCACCAGGGCGGCCGGCCCCCCGGCGAGCAGCGGCCCGACGATCGGGTGCTCCCGCGGGGCGTAGGTCCGGACGATCTCCGTCAGAGGTCGCTCGAACAGGTTCCCCATCGTCAGGCCCTGGCACAGGTGCAGGTGGCCCAGCGGATCGAGGTGCACGCGCGACGGGCTGTCCAGCTTCTCGTGGGGGCACTCGTCGAAGCCGCGCCAGGGATGCTTGCGGGCCTCGGCCGCGAGCTTCACCGCCGCCCGGCCGCGGAACCCGATCGGACCGCCCTCGACCGGAGCACGAGCACCGCGCGCCCGCGTGGTGCTGTTCCCCGTCGGCAGCTCGCAGACCATGGCCTCGATCGGGATGCCGAGCCGCTGCGCCGCGGCCATCGCGTTGCGCTGCTGCCGGCCCATGACCTCGTCGTCGTGGAACAGGTCCGTCGAGATCGACAGGTCCTGCACCACGTTGACCAGCGGACGCAACCACTCGACGGCGTCGTCCACCCCGGTGGCCCAGTAGTTGTTGCTCACGATGCCGACGCGGAAGCCGAGCCGCGCCGCCTCCCGGGCAGCCCAGACCAGGATCGGGTAGTAGAGGAACGGCTCGCCGCCCTCGAGGTAGATCCACTCGATCGAGCCGAGTTCGCCGGCCTGATCGTAGATCTCGCGCAGCTGGTGCAGCGTCATCGTGCCACGCTGCGACGGGCTGCCCCAGACGAAGCAGTGGTCACACTCGTAGTTGCACTGGTAGGTCAGGAAGAGATGCAAGCCGGTGAGCGTCATGTGGCCTCCGTCGAATTGGCGAGTCACCCCTCCAGCACCACGTCGAGCCAGCGGCGGGCCTCGTTGATGAAGTAGGCGACCCCGGTCTTCTCGGCGATCCGCAGGGCTGCCTTGAGCTGCTCCAGCGCCGCGATCTTCTCGCCCTGCCCCAGCAGGGCCTGTCCCAGCAGCAGGTGCCCCTGGTTCACGTTCCAGATCCGCCCCACCTTGCTCTCGGCGGCGATCGCGCGCCGCAGGCGGTCCAGCCCGCCCGGGCGGCCGAGGTGCGTGGCCTCGAGGAATCCGAGGTACATCTCGTTCGCCTCGGTGAGCCGGTCGAAGCACGCAGCGCGCGATCGGTGCAGCGACTCGCCGAAGTAGAACAGCGCTTCCTGCATCTGCCCCAGGTGCAGGTGGCAGTCCCCGGCGTTGTGCAGCATGACTATCTCCGGCTCGGCGAGCCCGTGCCTGCGGGCCCGCACGATCCCCTCCTGGTTGATGCCCAGCGCCTGTTCATAGTCGCCCCGCATCAGGTGCAGCGCCCCCTCCAGCCGGTAGAGCTGGCAGGTCAGGGTCGGGTCGCCGGTGCTCCGGGCGATGGTCCGGGCGTGGAGCAGGTAGGTCTTGACGTCCTTGTAGCGTCCCACCCCGCCGGCGTGGGCCAGGGCGAGCTGCAGGTACTCGCCGATCTGGGTCGTGGCACCAGCCTTGGTCGCGATCAGCAGCGCCGCCGAGAGGTACTCGAAGTCAGGGCCGTACTCGCCGCGTTGCTGGTAGCTGTCCGCGATGGCGGCATAGGCCCGGGCCAGCACCATCTGATCGCCACAGGTCTCGGCGAAGCTCACCGCCTCCCTGGCCCGGTCCATCGCCTCGTTCAGCCGGCCCTGTCGCGTGAGCAGCCGGCAAAGCAGGACCCGCCCCTCGGCCCCGAGGCGTCGGCTGTCCATCCGGTCCGCCATGGCAATGGCCTGTCGCAGGATCTGCTGGCCCAGCTCGAGGTGCATGCCCCTGAGCGCTGCCTGGCCGGTGCGGATGTGGAGCTCGAGGATGGTCTGCGGGCTCCCGTGCTCCTGATCGCGGTATAGCTCGAGCGCCCTCGCGTACCGGTCGGCGGCGCCATGCAGGTCACCCCTCCGCTCCTGGAGCGAGGCGGTCTCCACCAGCAGGTCCGCTGCCTCCACCGCCTCTCCCGCGTGGCAGAGCAGCGCCGCCGTGTGGTCGGCGATCCCGCAGGCCAGCTCGGCTCGCCCGTGGTGATCCAGGATGGCGTGCGCCACACGCCCGCTGACGTGCTTCTGTGCGCGCTCGGTCAGGGAGTCGATGGCCGCCCTACGCATCGCCTCGTGCGGAAAGCGAAGCCCCGCCGCACAGCGCCTCAGGATGCAATGCGGGCCGGCCAGGGCGCCGAGGTTCTCCTCGACGCTGGACCGCGGCATGCGTGTCGCCGCCGCGATGACGGGAGCCGACAGCGCCGGGCCGGCGAGCGCGGCGGCAACCGCCACCTTGAACGTTGGGGGCGGCAGGTGCTGCAGCTTCGCCCCCAGCACCTGCTCGAAGCTTGGAAGCGTCGAGATGGCGGAGGAGAGGCGGAGCGTACCGGAGACCCCCTCGACAGCATGGCCACGACGCAGCAGCCCGACGAGCTCCTCGAGCAGCAGCGGGTTTCCCGTGGTGTGCAACATCAGCAGATCGAGCAGCTCTTGCTCGATCCGCGTCGCGCCGGGGGTCATGGCGCAGGTCATCTCCTGGCATTCGCCGCGCGAGAGGGGACGAAGGGGTATCGTCAGGGGAGGTGGAGCGACCCAGCCCGGCTCCTGACTCACGGGCGCCGTGAGCAGCAGCACCAGGGGCATGCGCCCGATGTTGCGCAACAGGTGCTCCAGGCAGCGCAGGGAGGCGGGATCCGCCCACTGCAGATCGTCCCAGGCGACCACGGTGGTCTGCTCCCAGCTCAGGCCCATCAGGCAGGTCATGATGGCCTGGCCGATGAGGGCGGCGGTGCGATCTGGATCGGGCGGCTCCTCGGCACCCAGGGCCATGCCGATGATGGCCGCGATGATCCGGCTGTCCAGGCCGAACGCCTTCAGGCGCTGACCGAACTGCTGGCGATCGACCCGGGGATCTTGCCCGGTGATCAGGGAGAGCAGCCGCATCGCAGCTGCGAAGTTGACGTTGGCCTCGGCTGGTTGAGAGTCGATCTGGATCCAGGTCACGGGGTGTGACCGCCGCACCCGATCACCCAGCTCCGCCAGCAGCCGGCTGCGGCCGATTCCCTGCTCCCCGACGAACATCAGCGCCTGACCTGCACCCTGCGAGGAGGTTGCGACTGCCTGGTCCACGGCAGCCAGGACCTCCGAGCGGCCGAGGAACAGGGGCTTTCGCTCGTGCAGGAATGCACTGGACAGGTCGGTCGGCGAGGAGATCGCGTCGCCACGTCCCTCGACCGGTCGCAGGTCGAGGGCCGCGGTGGCGCCCAGCGCCTCGCACAGCAGGGCGCGGCTATCCAGGATCTGCCGCGACAGTAGCAGCCGGTGCAGCTGCGCCGCCATGTCGGCGACGCCGGGGTAGCGATCCTCGGGGCGGGCCCCGCAGGCCTGCGCGATGACGGCAGCCACGTCCTGCGGTGCGCCACAGGTCTGCAGCGGCACGGTGGATGCGGACATCAGCTCGCGCAGGCGGTCCGGCTCGCGCGTCATATACGGCGACGCGCCCGTGGCCATCTCCAGCAACAGGGCCCCGACGGAGAACACGTCCGAGCGCAGGTCGGGTGGGCCGGGGTGGAGCCGCTCCGGCGGCTGGCAGCACCGCCCGCCCGAGGTGCACCACTCTCCCCCCGGGTTCGCCAGCGGCAAGAAACGTGCGAAGCCGAACCCGCCGAGCTTCACGGTCCCGTCGCGACCGAGCAGCACCCACTCGGGGCGGAGGTCGCCGTGGACCACGGGCCCGCCCGGGTGGCCATGTGCCACCTGCAGCGCGCGGGCGACCTCCAGCAGCAAGGCCAGCCCGACCGGTAGCGACAGCGACGTGAGCTGCCCCTCCGTCAGATCCGTCAGCGATCGCCCGTAGTGCTCGAGGGCGACGCAGACGGCGCCTTGCTCCGACCAGACGTCGAGGATCTGGGTGACCAGCGTCGAGCCGAGCCGCGAGGCCCGGTCAATATCCTCCAGCAGCAGGTCAACGTGCTCCGGGTTCCGGCAAAGCTCGGGACGGATGGTCCAGACGGCGATCTGCTTGAAGGCGGCGCCCGTACCCCAGTCGGCCACCCGGCCCCTGGCGTGGAACAGATCCCTGAGGTGCGCGGTGGTGCGGTACCGACGGGCGGATGAGGATGCCACCCCCACAGGATGCGCAAGTGGCACGGGGGACGCAAGTAGTCGGAGTGGTCAGCGCGTCTCGGCTGGCGGCTCGACGGCGGGCCGGCTCTGTGGCCGGGCCTTGAGCGCGCGTTCCACCTCACGGTCGAGCTCCCGGGCCCCATCGCGCACCCCCTCCTGGAGCCCGCGGCGCAGCTCGTCGCCGACCCGATGCTGGCAGTACTGGCATGAGGCGAAGACCGCCGAGTTGAACACCAGCGCGACGATGCCCAGCACCAGGCCGGCGGTGGCGATGCCGGTGGACTGGTGCTGGTAGAAGATGCGCCGGCGCCCGACGATGGCGAGCACGATGGCCACGATCGAGACCAGGCCGCCGATCATCTGCGTCACCGAGAAGGAGGGGATGATGCACAGAACGATGCCGACAATCCCGAGAACCAGTGCGGCGATGCCCACGACAGCCTCTCTTCCCCAGCGCCGGGTCAGTGCGGCGAGAGTACCACAGCCGCGCAGTCGCTACTTCTCGGCGCAGAGCTCGAACACCTCCGTCGGCACGCTGCTCTCCCTGAGCTCGAACACGAACAGCTCCGCGGCGATTCCACGGGTACGGGAGCTGGCCAGGATCATGCCGGGCGGGGCCGCCGCGGCCAGCTGCTCGGCCAGCTCGACGTTGCGTCCGACGACGGTGTACTCCATGCGCTGCACCGCGCCGATGTTGCCCACCGTGACGTAGCCGGTGTGAACGCCGATGCCGACGGGGGGGCGGGGCCTTCCACCGCTGGCCCAGCGGGCCACCGCCGCCAGGACATCGCGGCGGATCTCGAGGGCGCAGCGCAGGGCACGGTCGGCGTGGTCGCTGCATGGCACCGGGTCGCCGAAGAACAGGCGCACCCCGTCGCCGTCGAATCGATCCAGCGTCCCGTCGTGGCGCGTGGCGACGTCGCTGACGATGGCGAAGAAGCCGGCCAGCAGCTCCCCCACCTCCTCGGGCTCCAGCTGCTCCGACAGGGCGCCGAACCCCTGCAGCCGCGCCACCACCAGTGACAGCTCCTTGCGCTGGCCGCCCAGCCGCAGGGCGCCCGGCTCGGACAGGATGCGGGCCGAGACTCGCCGCGGCAGGTAGCGGCCCAGCGCCTCGGCCAGCACCCGGCGCTGGCGTTGCTCGAAGCGGAAGCGGATGCCCCAGCCCGTGAGCCCGGCGACCACCAGAGCCACCCCGGGGGCGATCACAGGCAGCGCCAGCCCGTGGTGCGCAATGACATGGGAGGCGACGAGCCAGTGGGCAGCGATGCCGCCGGGAACGACCACCAGCACGACGTACCAGGGCAACCGGGCACCGACACCCAGTGCGACCAGCGCCAGCAGTCCAACCGCGAGCAGCAGGTGCGGCCAACGAGCCGGCCGGACGAAGTCGCGGCCCAGCAGCGTCTCGACGGCCATGGCGTGGGCCAGCACCAGCGGCGGAGCGGCCAGGCCAGGCAGTGGCTGGATGTCATGCTGCCCGCTCACGGCCATGCCGACCAGCACCACCCGGCCGTCGAAGCGCCGGGCCAGCTTGGCCCGGCCGGCTTTCCCGCCGCGGGTCAGCTGGAGCACGTCGAGAAAGGAGTGGGGTCTGCGGCTGGCCATCGAGCCGCGTACGCTGATCTTCATGCACGCATGCTCATCGACGGGGACCGCCAGCTCGGGCCGCGTCGGGATGAACAGCGGCTGGCCCGGGCTCCAGCGGATGCGATCGATCGGGGCCTGCAGCGCCAGGCAGGCGGCGACCAGGCTGAGCGCCGGAAAGGCGTGGTCCCCGTGGCGCATCAGCAGCGGGACGCGGCGGATCAGCCCGTCCGGATCGACGACGAGCTCGATGTTGCCCAGGTGGTGGGCCCGCGCGACGAGGGGGGGGATCGGCAGGGCGGCGCGGTCTCCCCGCAGCAGCGAGCCGGGCTCGACCGGGACGGCGAACCGGGAGGGGACCTGCGGCCCGCCGGTCGGACCCGGGATCAGGTCCAGCGCGTGGATCACCCCTGGACGCTCCATGCTGACCAAGGCCAGCTCCAGGTCCTCGCTGTTGGACAGCGGATCGGCGATCAACAGGTCCAGCGCCACCGCCCGGGCACCCGCCATGGAGAGCGACTCCACCACCTCGGCGAGCACGTCCCGGTGCAGCGGCAACAAAAGCTTCGCGGCCGTGCGGTTGTCGATCAGGACCAGCGCGACCGCATCCGTGCCAGACGTCGGGTCTCGCCCCACCATGCGGCGATCGACGCTGCGCAGCTCGAGCTGGCGCCAGACGGGGGTGTGGTCGAGCACCACCACCAGCGCGGTGACGACGGCCCACAGCAGGGCGAGCAGCGGCCAGCCTACCGTGCACAGCGCGGGTCTGGGCTCGACGGCAGGACGCAACGGCGCGGGGCCCACCTCGACCTCGGCGGCCTCCTGCTGTCGGATCTCGGGGCTCTCCTTCTGCTCCCAGAGCTCCAGTTGCAGCCGCCGCAGGCTGGCGACCAGCTCGGCCGCGCTCTGGGGACGATCCTCGACGCGCTTGGCCATCATCCGGGCGATCAACGCGCTCACGGACGGCGGGACGTCGGGGTTCAGCTCATGAGCCGGCGGCACGGGGGAGCTGACATGCTGGTTCATCAGCTCGGGCAGCTTGCCCTTGAAGGGCGGCTGGCCCGTGACCAGGTGGAAGTAGGTGCCACCCAGCGCGTAGAGATCGGTGCGCGCGTCGGCCGGTTCCCCGCCCCATTGCTCCGGTGCCATGTAGCTCGGCGTCCCGAGCAGCGAGCCGGGGGCAGTCAGCGCCGTGTCGATGGTCGGTTGTTTGGCCAGCCCGAAGTCGGTCACCTTCACCACCGAGTCGGGGGTGACCAGCAGGTTGTCGGGCTTGATGTCGCGGTGGACGATGCCCCGGCTGTGGGCGTGGTGCAGCGCGTGGGCCACCTGCTCGACGTATCGCGTTGCCTGCCGCGGATCGAGCGGCCTGCCGTCGGCAACCAGCCGGCTCAGCGGCTGGCCATCCACCAGCTGCATCTCGATGAACAGCAGCTCGTCGATCATGCCCGCGTTGTAGACGGCGACGATGTTGTGGTGCTCCAGTCGGGCGCTGTTGCGCGCTTCCCGCAGGAAGCGCGGGTCATCCACGCCTCGCCCCTCGCGGCTGAGGTTGAGGATCTTCAACGCGGCAGGACGGTCCAGGGTACAGTGGCGGACCCGGTAGACCACCCCCATGCCGCCCCGGCCCAGCACGCCCTCGATCAGATATTCGCCGAAGATCTCTCCCGGTCGCGCCGGGCCGTCCTGCTGCGGGCCCGGCTGTGCCTGTGGGTCGGGTGGATCGGCGACCGCCAGGGTGGCCTCGGTGGAGATGTCATCGTCGGACATGCCCGTCGATGCTAAAGGGGTGCGGGTCGGACTGCAACCGCTGACCGACATGGCAGGCGGGGTGGCTTTTGGGTATGTTTGCCCCGATGCGGATCCTGCACGTCAACGATCGGCTGAGCCAGCGCGGTGGGGCTGACTGGCATCTGCTGGGGGTGATCCAGGCCCAGCTGCGGCGATGGGGCGGCGAGGCGGTGCGGCTGGTCGTGGGACGGCTGGACGGCACCTGGCCGCCGCCCTGTCCGACGACGGAGCTCGCGGGCCTCGATGCCCGCACCTGGACACCGGTCGGGCTGGAGGCGCTCGTCGATGCGCTGCGCCCCGACCTGGTCCACCTGCACAACGTGGTCAACCCGTGGGTGCTGACCTGGGCTTGCTCGTCGGCGCGGCCGCGGCTGATGACGGTCCAGGACCACCGCTGCTTCTGTCCCGGTCGCGGCAAGTGGACGGCGTCGGGAGATGTCTGCCGTGAGCCAAGGGGATCCCGCTGCGCCGAGTGTTTCACCGACAGGGTCTACTTCGAGGAGATCGATCGGCTGACCGGCCAGCGCCTGGATGCCCTGCGACGGCTTCCGGCGCTGACGGTTCTGTCGAGCTACATGGAGCAGCAGCTGGTCCAGGTCGGGGTGCCGGCCGGGCGGATCCACGTCATTCCGCCGTTTGTCCACGGGCTCGACAGCGACCTGGCCCAGGCCCAGGGCCTGTCATCTCCGCCCACCCGCCCCACCGGACTGCATTCGCCCTGCGCGCTGTTCGTGGGTCGTCTGGTCGACGCAAAGGGGCCGGCCGACGCGCTACGGGCCTGGCGAGAGAGCGGGCTCGACCTGCCGATGGTGGTGGCCGGCACAGGATCCGCCCGCGAGCGGCTACAGCAGCTCTGGCCCGAGGCGGAGCTGGTCGGGTGGGTCCCGCACGAGCGCCTGGCTGCGCTCTACCGTCGGGCTCGGGTGTTGCTGATGCCGTGCCGCTGGCAGGAGCCGTTCGGCATCGTGGGCCTTGAAGCGATGACGATGGGGGTGCCGGTGGCCGCCTGGGACAGCGGCGGCGTGGGCCAGTGGCACCCCGGCCCGCTGATACCGTGGGGCGACGTGGAGGGGCTGGGGCGGGCAGCCGCGCGGTTGGCCGGGACCAGGGCACCGCCGCCCTCCGGTTTCGAGCAGGAGGCGTTGATGAGTCGGCTTCACGGACTGTACCGACGGTTGCTGGCAGGTGGATCGTGAGGACGTCGCGCCTCGTGCTGCTGCTGTGCGTGCTCGTGCTGGTCGCGGGGGGAGCGTTCGCGTTCAGGTTTCTGCTCTACCCCGCCCCTGCCGTTCGGTTGACCTATCGGGTCGAGTTGGCCGACGTTGTGCGACGGAGGCTCGGGGCCGGGGCCACGGGGCAACGTGTGAAGGAGCTACGCTCGGCCCTGCTCAAGCAGACCATGGAGGGCCTGCGGCGGCGGGCAGAGCAGACAGCCCGCGGCCCGCGGCTGCGCCTGCAGGGCGAGCAGATCCAGATCGAGCTGCCGCGCCTGTCTGCGCCGGGGCTGGAGACGTTCAAGCGGCGCATCGCCCGCAGCGTGAGCTTCGAGCTGCGACGGGTTGACGATGAGTCCGAGCTGCTGCGGCGCATGATCGCACAGCACCCGCCCCCGCCCGAGATCACGATCAAGCGCAACGACTACGCCGCGGGCGACCGCACGGTGAGCTACGTGACGTTGACCTCGACCGTCCGCCAGCGGCTGGAGAGCTACCTGTCCGGCCTGCCCGAGAAGCTGCGACCACCACCCGTCCGTGAGCTCGTGCTGGGCGAAGGGTGGGGACCCCATGGCCGCCAGACCCAGTACGAGCTCTACTATCTCCACCGGCTCCCGGAGCTGACCGGCGAGCACGTGCAGAGCGCCCGGAGCTTCCGTGACGAGACCACCGGACGGCACGATGTGTCGGTCATCTTCTCCCCCGTGGGCGCCCGCCGGTTCGAGGCATTGACCCGCGCCACGGCGGGTCGGCGGCTGGCGATCCTGCTCGACGGGGTGGTCAACTCGGCGCCGGTGGTGGCGAGCGCCATCACCGGCGGCAAGGCCCGCATCACCTCGGGGGGGTTCAAGGACGTGATCACGCAGCGTGTGGAAGCGGAGGAGCTGGCCGAGGCGCTGGAGGCCGGGGCCCTGCCGGCGAAGCTGAAGCTGGTTCGAACGGAATGGCTGTGACCGGCGTGCTCCGCACGGTCGGTCTGGAGGGCGTCAGTTGGCCGCGGTCTTGGACGACACCCGAGCCATCAGCTTGCGGCGGGTCGCCTCGTCCACCGGGACATCGATCCAGGTCCCGTCGGGGCTGAGGCCCACGGTGGTGGGCAGCTTCTCGCCCTTCTTCGCCCGCTGCACCAGGTAGTCCCGCAGGGCGGCCCGCTGCTCGGGCGGGAGCTTGGCCAGCCTCGGGTCGTTCTCGATCTTCAGCGCCACTCCCTGTTCGTGGGGCGGCTTGTCGGGACCGAAGGGGAAGTCGTCCCCGAGGATCACCAGCAGCAAGAACTGGATCGGCGCGGTGACCAGGTCCACGGCGGCTGCCATGGGGAGCAGGAACAGACCGGTGTAGATCCGGTGCTTGTACACTGGTGGATCGCCGAAGCCGAGGAATCCTCGGTCGGTGAGGCGGGTCAGGATGCAACTAGAGACCGCAATCAGCAGCAACCCAGCAACCACGATTCGAATCAGGCGACTCCACATGGGGTTCTTCTCCTGGCGCCTTCGTTGGAGCACCACGTGTTGCCACGTGGGGCACGAGTCAAGGCGATGCTATCGCAGTTCCTCTGGGCGCACAAAAAAACGCCCCTGGTCCGGATTGCGCCACGGCGCGGGAGCACACAGGTGTAGTCCGGTGGAGCAGACAAATGTTGGTGGAGCAGACAAATGTCGGCAGCGGACGGATGGTGCTACCATGCCCCGCGGTGAGGCGCACACGCACGGCCAGATGGATCCTGCTGCTCGTCGGCATGCTGCTGAGCGGCGACGGCATCGCGAGGCCCGCGGATGACAGCGGTCCTTTCGAGCCGGCGATCATCAAATCCAGCGCTCCGAAACCGCCGTGGTCGCGCCGTCGTCGGCGTGGTGTGAAGGGGATGCGCGGCAAGGGGCAGGGGCTGATCGATCTGACCCGCTGGCCAAAGGAGCCTGCCTCGCCCGACCCGGTGGAGCCGCAGCGCCTGGCGCACGCCCTGCGCACGCTCTGCGCCAGCTGGATGCCGCCCAGGCGGCCGCTGCGCTATGCCGGTTGGATCCTGAAGCACAGCCAGGAGTTCAAGGTCGACCCCTTCCTGCTGACGGCGCTGCTCTACCGCCAGAGCCGGTGCCTGCCGGCCGAGAAGAACGACTACGGCCTGGGGCTGGCGATGATCAACGCCAGGATGCACGCTCCTTTCATCCGCAAGCGGCGCTACCGCTACAACGTGATCGAGCAAGGCGTGTGGCGCGAGCGAGAGCTGGTGATCGACAGGTCCCCCCTGGTGCCCGGCAACCTGCGTCGGGCCGAGCCCAGCATCTACTTCGCAGCGGCCCTCCTCAGCATGTGGAAGCAGCAGTGCCCGGCCATCGACGGCGCTTTCGGGTCGGTGCCCCACCGGCACTTCGTGTCGCACTTCATGTGGGGGGACCGCGTGGACGGAGCCGGTGCCGAGGACCGGGTGCTGCGGGCCCGTCGTCGTCTGATCGAGTACTACCTCGACCAGTCCCACAAGCCGCTCGGTCGCTTCAAGGAGCTGGCGCTGCGCTGCCCGCTGGACGGCACGCCCCGCAAGGTGACCAGCGGTATGGGCTCAGACCGCGACGACGGCAAGCGATTCCACAAAGGGGTGGACTTCGGCTCTACCTGGGGCGAGCTGGTACGCACCGTCGCCGACGGAACGGTGGTGTTGGCCGGGCTGGACCGTAAGAGAGGCGGACCGATCAACGTCGACCCCGAGGAGGCGACCAAGATCAAGCCGTCCCAGATGGGGCCCGGGGGACTGTTCGTGATGGTCCGCCACGAGGGCGGGCTGGTGTCAGCCTACATGCACCTGGCGAGCTACTCGGTGAAGGCGGGGCAGAAGGTGAAGATTGGCGAGCAGCTCGGGCTGGTGGGCAAGTCGGGGATCCGCTCCTCGGGCGCACACCTGCACTTCGAGCTGCGGTACGGAGGCCGGCACATCGACCCCATGCCCCACCTGGCGCCGTATGTCTTCCCGCCCGACGCGAGCTACATGGGGCGCCGGGTGCTGGCCGAGGAGAGCCGAGTCCGCCGCCGCCGCCGAGTGCTCCGCTGGCGGGCCCACCAGGCGAAGCAGGCGTCGAAGTCGGCCGACTGAGCGCCCTTGTACCACCGGTCCTGTTGGCAGTCCGACCCGAGTACGCTACAATGTACAGGACAAGCGTCTGAAATTATGCGACATTTACCCACCAACTGGGCTGCTGTGTGTCTGTGTGCGCTGCTCGGTTGTGGCGTGGAGCAGGCAGATCCAGAGCTGGGTCAACGCCAAGCCGCCATCACTGACGGCGTGGTGCACTCCGGTCATCCGTCGGTGGGGTTGATGCTGGCCAATGGGGCCACTGTCTGTGGCACGCAGATGCACGGCAGCCTCTGCACCGTGACCCTCGTCGGCAAGCGCACCCTGCTCACCGCCGCCCACTGCATCGACCCGGCGGACACGTACATCGTGTGCTTCGGCGCGGGCACGACCTACAAGCCGGTGAAGATGGTCGCTCATCCAGGATGGGATCTGTCCACCAAGCTCAACGACATCGCCGTGGTGGTCCTCGACAAGGATCCGCCGGTCACGCCATCTATCGTCACCTGGGATCCGATGGCGAAGGGGCAACAGGTCACGCTGGTCGGCTATGGAACCACGGGGGAGACACTGACCGACGCCGGGACCAAACGGATCGCCGTCAACACCATATCCGAAGTGGAGGCGCTTCGGTTCTCGTACCTCGGGAGCGGGGGCGCCGTGGGCAACACCTGCTATGGAGACTCCGGCGGTCCGGCCTTCGCCACCATCGGTGGCAAGGAGGCGCAGGTCGGCGTGACATCCGCCGGGGTGAAGCCCTGTGGCACCAAGGGCTACTCCACGCGACTGGACAGCTTCAAGAGCTGGCTCGAGCAGAACACGGGCGGGGATCTCTACACCGACCTGCCCGACACCCAGAAGCCCCAGGTCGCCATCACCGAGCCGGCCAGCGGGGCCAAGCTCACGACGGGCCAGGTCACGGTGAAGATCTCGGCCACCGACAACGTGGGCATCGGGGAGGTCGAGTTGGTGGTCGACGGAGCCAGCGCCGGCAAGCTGACCAACTCGCCCTACAACATCACCGCGACGCTGCAGGACGGCGCCCACACCCTGCGAGCCGTGGCACGAGATCTGTCGGGCAACAGCGGCGAGGCCCAGGTGTCGGTGACGGTGGAGGCTGGCTCGCAGCCGCCCCAGCCGCCCCCCCCTGGCTCGTTCGGCAGCAAGTGTGACAGCAACAACGCCTGCTTCAGTCAGCTCTGCGGCTCATACGGCCCGGAGAAGTACTGCACGCAGATCTGCGACCCGGCGTCCAACCCCTGCCCCGACGGCGCCGAGTGCCTGCCCACCGAAACGGATCGCTTCGTCTGCGGTCCTCCGCCCGCGACCCACTCGTTCGACGGACAGGACGTGCTCCTCGGCGGCTGTCAGCTCGGCCAGGCAGGCGGCTCCCTCGGCGCGCTGCTGGGGCTCGGCCTGCTGATCGGCCTGGCTCTGCTTCGTCGGGGTCGTCTGCTCCGTCCGTTTGCCTCACCAGACTGCAGATAGAGCCAGCCCAGGAGCAACAGCAGCCAGCTGGGCCACGATGATGGCCCGCCGAGCACGATGGCGCAGCCGCCCGGCGCCACGCCGATTCGATCCCGCCGCGAGACGAGGTGGACCAGCGGTCGGCGCTCGAGCTCCACGCCGTCCACCGTCACCCGGATCTGTGCCGTCTCTCCGACCGCACCCTGAGCGAAGAAGCGGGCCTCGTAGCGGCCGAACGCCACGTGGTTGGTCTGGCCGAGGCGTCCGGTGCTGGCGGTCACCTCGACCTCGCGCCCTGGACCCAGCGGCAGGCCGCTCGAGTCCCTCGGGATCACCGTCACGGTGACCCTGTCAGTCGAGCCAGGAGGCACCAGGTCGCGGTTGACGGCCACCCCGCTGGCTCGCGGATCGAGCGCGCCCGGTTTCTTGCCGTCGAGGACCGCAAGGGAGGTGGCTACATCGAGCTTGCCGAAACCCCACCGTGGGGACCAGGCCCGCCCGGTCCCCACGTGCTCGTCGACGCGCCCTCCCACACGGAGTAGCTCGCGTGCCTGATCCAGGGTGAGGTCCGGGCTGCGCTGCAGGAGCAGGGCCAGCGCACCGGCGACGTGAGGAGCGGCCTGGCTCGTGCCCCGCAGCAGTCCGCGCGTC
>Ga0180009_10002692_pt1 | contig 20803 bp, 18 predicted proteins | sample OS_PC_MetaG_FD_123537 | JGI IMG/M metagenome (GOLD analysis project Ga0180009, IMG submission 123537) | Groundwater microbial communities from the Aspo Hard Rock Laboratory (HRL) deep subsurface site, Sweden - OS_PC_MetaG | ecosystem: Environmental > Aquatic > Deep subsurface > Groundwater...
CCCGCTCCGGGGATACCCCCGGCGCAAGCCGGTGGACTGCCCTCGCAGCGGTCCTCGGCGGGCAGTCAGGCCCGAGACGAGGTGCGCCACCCCGTGACCCCGCGACCTTGGATCATTACTGCGCGGATACCGCATTGCGTTGACAATCCCAAACTATCAGGTCTAACGTCTCCTGCCGAGCTTGGCGCCCAGACAGCTTCCGAGAAACCCTAAACCGGGAGGGTAGGATGATTAGGCTAGTGGTTTTCCTCGTGGGGGTGTGCTTTCTGCTGACAACGGCCTGCGATGACCCCAAGAAGGCCCAGACCTGGATCAAGAAGCTCAGAGACCCCGAGCATGCCACCAAGGCGGTGAAACAGCTGCAGAAGATCGGCGACCCGGTGGCGATCAAACCGCTGTGCGATCTGTACAAGGACTTCGAGAGCCCCACCATCCTCAAGGCGATCATCAGCCTGGCCAAGAAGGAGCCGAAGAACAAGGACGCGATCCAGTCGCTGATCTCCGCTCTCGAGTTCACCGAGGACAAGTACCACAACGCGACGCTCGCGGCGGCGGCCCTCGCTGACATGCAGGCCTCCGAGGCCGTGGTGCCGCTGGCCAAGGTGCTCGACCGGCCGATGGCCATCAAGTCCCGGGCCAACCTGGCGAAGCTGGCCGCGATCAAGGCGTTGGCCGTGCTCAAGGGCAAGCAGGCGGTGCCCTATCTCGTGCGGACCCTGGAACGCCGACCGGAGAACCAGGACTTCCTGCTCAACAAGGAGGCGGCGCGGACGCTGGGCAAGATCGGCGACCCCGGCCCGGAGACGCTCTCCGTGCTGATCCGCGCCCTGTTCATGGCAAGCACGATCCAGGGCACATCCTTCCCCATGGCCCGCGTGGCCCTGGTCCGCCTGGGGCAGCCCGCCGTGCCGGCGCTGATCGCCGCCCTCGAGGGCAAGGACGAGGCGCTGAACAAGATGTCCAAGGAGCTCGAGTTCAAGGACGGGGTCGTGCTGGGCAAGATCTCGCGCGTGCTGGGCGACAAGATGGCGACGGAGGCCGTGGGCCCCCTGCTCAACATCTTCGACAAGGCCAACCTGGGTGACGACTACACCAAGGGCATCGACGGCGTGATCGAGGCGCTGGGCCGCATCGGCGACGAGAAGTCGGTGGATCCGCTGATCAAGACGATCAGGGACAAGAAGGTCAACTACAAGATCCGGATGCAGATCTGCCAGGCCTTCACCATCATGGGCAGCAAGAAGACGGTCCCGGTTCTGATGGAGGTCGCGGAGAAGGGGGACATCGAGGGCGGCTACTACAATCTGCGCGAGGCGGCGGCGATGGCCTACAGCCGGATCGTGGGCGCCGAGGTGGAGCAGGACTGGAAGAAGATGGAGGAGATGAAGGACGACCCCAAGATCAAGGAGTTCAAGGCCACGGTTGGAGTGTTCACCGAGGCCCTGGACCGGATGAAGGTGGCCAGGGAGTGCAAGGACGACCCGCTGTGCTACGGCAAGAAGGTCAACGACAAGTCGCTGTCGCTGGCCCAGCGCGAGAAGGCCGGCATCATGATCGGGGCCCTGTCCGACGGTCGCAAGGCCCTCGCCGACCTGGTCAAGGCCCTGCCGGAGCGAGAGCCGGTGTTGCGGCTCTACTTCCTCGAGAGCGCCAAGCGCATCGGCAACGCCGGCGACGCGGAGCTGGTCAAGCTGATCACGGAGCTGGCTGCGAAGGACTCCAGGCGCAAGATCAAGTACCTCGGCGCCGACCTCGCCAGCGCCGACAAGGTCACGCTTGCTGTGATCGTCAACCGCGTTTCGGCCGAGAAGTGACGCCGGACGTCGAATCCGCGCGCCGGTCCTCGCGCCCCTGCCGGGGCGCTCCGGGATACGGCAGCGGCGCGCCCTCGCGCCCCTGCGGGGGGCGCCGGTCCTCCCGCCCCTGCGGGGCGCTGCGGGATGAAGCAGCGGCGCCCCGGGATGAAGCAACGGGATTCCCCACAGCCTCCATCAACTGCTCGCGATCGAACCCCACGACATGGCGCTCTCCCACCCGGGTGACCGGGAGGGTGTCGGTCCCGGTCGCCAGGACTATCTCGCCCGCCAGGCGTTCGCGCTCCTCGGTGGGCAGAGCGTCGAGCTCGACGCAGGCGAAGGTCACGCCCTGCTCGGCCAGAAGCCGCTGAACCAGGCGGCACGACGGGCAGTAGCTCGTGGCGAAGACGGTGACTGCCACCTCCCCCTCCTGCGCGCGTCTCGGCAGACCGAAGACCCGCTCCAGTAGATAGATCAGGGCAGGGAGGGTGTAGGTCGAGGCGAAGAAGATGCAGGCCAGACCGATGATCGCCAGCTGCCCCAGGGACTTGAGGCCGGGATGAGAGGCCAGGGCCATGTTTCCGAACCCGACGATCGTGGTCGCCGCACAGAAGAAGATCACCCAGTAGAGCGCGCGCATCACCCGGCCCAGATGGCCCGGACCCTCACTGTGATAGCGATGGACGTAGTGCACGCCGTAGTCGATGCCGATGCCGAGTAGCGCGGGCAGGATCACGAAGTTGAACAGGTTGAGCTTGAGCTGGATCAGGCTCATCACCCCGAAGGTCCACAGCAGGCCGACAACGAGCGGGAGACAGGCGAGGCCGGCCGCCCGCGCGCTGCGAAAATCCAGCATTGCCGCGACGAAGATCGCCACGAGCGCCAGGACGAAGGCGATCCGGCCGTCCCGCAGCAGCACCTCGACCACCTCGGCCAGCACGAGCTCTCCGCTCGAGACGTGGAACATGCCGGAGGGCTGGACCGCGGTGCTGCCCTTCGCCGGGCGCAGGATGTAGCCGGGCGCGCAGATCGCCAGCAGATCACCGCGGAGGCCGCCCGCCACGGCGAGCTTGTGCCGGTACGCCTCCTGCCGGGTCACGACGTGGGCGAAGACGGATCGTCCACCGTCTCGCAGCCGCCGAAGGCGCTGCGTCACCACGTCGACGCAGGCCGGCCTGGGCTCGGAGCAGACGATCTCGGCGCGGTCGAGGTCAGTGACGGCCCGTGCGCCCGCGGGCAGCAGGTTGCCCAGGTTTACCCACGGTGTGCCGGCAAATCGGCCGACCTGGTCCTTGAGGATGCGGGCCTGCTTGGTGTGTCCCAGATCGACCGCATGAAACACCATGGCGAGCCAGATGCTGCCGAACCCTGGCCCCTTGAAGCTGCGCCGGGCGGCACGCGGCAGGTCCCGCAGAGTGAAGGGCTCCGCCTTGACCAGCCGCCTCAGCTGCTTGAGGTGGATCCGCCGTCTGGTGCGGTCGCCGACGAGATTCCAGCGCTTGTCGCGCAGCAGTTCGTCGATCTCGTCGAGGATGGCCTTCTTCTCGCGCTGTCGCCGGGGGACCAGGTCGAGGATGGTGAGGACGTTCTTCACCGCGCTGCGCCGGCCCCGGAGCTTGATGCCGCGCTCGATGGCGTCGACCGCGGCCTCCAGCTCGTCCCGGCTGTTGGCCAGGAGCAGAGTCGGCGTGAAGGAGCGGCCGAGCGTGCGGCGTGCGCGACGGACGATCTCATCCTTGGGCCGCGGCGCACGCAGCTTGCGGTTGTCGTACTCGAAGCGGACCCTGGTCGCGCCGAAGATGCCGTAGATCAGCACTGCGGCGGAGATCAAGAGCACCAGCCGCGGCAGCCGGAACGGCTCCTGGCCCGGCGCCTCCCGGTCGCCTCTTGCGGTCGTGCGGGTGACCTTGATCCTGAGCAGCTTGAACCGCTCGGCCAGCAGGATCATGGCCGGCATCACGAGGATGAAGCTGATCAGTGCGAGCAGCACGCCGATGCCGGCGATGAAGCCGAACTCCGAGAAGCCCTTGAAGTCGGTGACCGTCAGCGTGAGCAGCGCGGCCGAGGTGGTCAGGGCGGAGGTCAAGGTGGCGCGACCGGTGTCGAGCACGACGTGGTTCATCGCGTCGTCCACCGACAGGCCAGCGCTGCGGCCCTCCCGGTAGCGTGCGTAGAGCTGGAGCCCGTAGTCGATGCCCAGCCCGAAGAGCACCGCGAAGAGAAACCCCGTGACGGCGTTCAGCGTGCCGATGAAGACGGTGGTGACGGCGAAGGTCCAGGCGATGCTCATGCCGAGGGGCAAGGCGACGAAGAACAGCCCGACGATGCGCCGGAAGTAGACCAGCATGAGCAGGATGATGCCGAGCACCGCGATCCATGCCTTGCCGAACACGTCCGTCACGGTCGCGTCGTACTCCCGGATCTTCGCCACTGCATCGCCCCCCACGTCGACCCGAAGCAGGGGATCGGTCTTCCGCTCCGGCCCGCGCGGCATGGTTCTGTCGATGATGCCGTCGATCTCGGTCCATAGCTGCTTCAGGCTGGCGAAGTTGGACACTCCCTTGCGGGGGTAGACCACCAGCCCGAGCGAGGTGCCGTCGGGGTGCTCGAACCACTCGCTCTGCCCGAAGGCGGAGGCCATCTGCTGGTACTTCTTGAACAGCTGGCCCAGATCCCTGCCGCTCTGCTTGCCACGGTCGGGCTCCAGGTCGACGTAGAGGCCGGTGCCCCTTGCGGTCTCACGTTCCAGATCCTCCTCGATGCGGTCCCGCAGGCGCTGCAGGTCCTCCACGCTGCTGAAGAGCAGGGCGCGGTCTTGGAAGAACTGGACCGGTTTCTTGAAGTCCACGCGCTGGACGTTGGGGCTGCGCTCCAGCGCTGCGGCGAGCCTGGGCGCCAGCGCCTTGGCGCTGGCGAGGTCGGCGCGCGGCCGCCAGACGGCCGTGAGTTGGGAGGAGCAGGGCACGGGCTTCTCGCCGATCCGCGTGTCGTATGGGCCGGGAAACCACTCCCAGTCGAAGCGCTTGACGGTGCAGCCGCTCCCCACGGCCCAGACATCGTCGTGTTGGACGCCATGGATCGCGTACAGGTCGTCGGCCGTGGTCGATCCCTGGCGGGCGATCCGTTCTCCATCGAAGCGCAGGGCGAGCCCGTCGTCCCCCACCGCCTGTACGTTCTGGAGCCGGGTGCCCCAGACGCTGCGCAGCGACTGCCGCGCACCGGTGGGGACAGCACGCCAGCGTCCGTGTTGTCGGACCAGGAAGGTGCCTGCGCCGCCGACCGCAGCCGCGTCTCCATGGCCCAGCGCGAAGACCGCGTGGAGGGTGTGCCGGGTCGGCGACGGCTCAACCACGAATGCCGCGCCATCCTGACGCAGGATCGTGCCCTGATCCCCGACGACGAACAGGTCTGATCCCGCCCCCGACACTCCATGCAGGTCGACGGAGGTGGGGGAATCCACGTGCCGCCACTTGCTGCCGTCAAAGCGTGTGATCGTGCCGCCGCTCCCCACCGCGAACAGGCGCGTCGGCGAGTCGCCCCACAGGGAGCGCAGGTTGGCCTTGCCCGGGGTCGGCCCGGTTCGGCGCCATCGGCGGCCGTCGAAGCGCAGCACGCGGCCGCTGGTGCCCGCGGCGAAGACGTTGTCGGGGGCGAAACCCCACAGCGCGTTGAGCGGGCCGCCGGTCCTGGTGCGGATCCAGCGGCGTCCGTTGTGCATGTGCACCACTCCCGCGCTGTCGGCGGCGAAGACGTAGTTGCGGCTCAGCAGCACCATGAAGCCGGTGTCGGTGGAGTACTTGGCCTGGATCCGTCGCAGAGCCCTGAGCTCGGGGTGGTCCTCTGGCAGCAAGTCGGCAAGGTCGCTGTTGAACCTCAGCCGCGTGGGGGTTACGACCGCGGCCACGGTCGCGACCGACGCGAGCAGCAGGACCACAACGTAGTGGCGACCCAGCCGACGGGCCCACAGGGTGGCGCGGGAGTAGAGATCGGGCTTTGGCGTGGGGCCGGTCATCTTGGATCAGTTGCGATCATCTTGATCTGGCGGATGGACGCTGCACGAAGCCCACCATGACGCCCAGGTGGATCGGAGGCGGGCAGCCACTCGCGGGGAGCTCACTAGAAAAAGGCGGCCAGGCTCGACGTGGGGGGCAGCATGCCGCGCCGGAATAGGCGCCCGGGTGCACTGTGCCGCGGAAGCCGGCTTGGCAGCTCCCCGCGAGATGGTTGCCCGCGGGTGCCACTTGCGGTTGTGGCCCGTGCGGAGCCGCCAGCGCGCCGCATCCCCGGAGCGCCCCGCAGGGGCGCGAGGACCGGCGCGCGACCACAGGCGTACAGTCCACCCCAGCGCCTCAGGCCGCGCGGCATGGGGCCCGCCGCCCGCTTGCCGGGGCACATGCGCTCGCAGGCCTCTGCCGCCCAGCAGCGACTCGCTGACTGCATTGGCGGGTCCGGCCGAAGGCCCGGGCGTCCAGTTCACCCGGTCTTCTTTGCTGAGCTCCGCATGGGCCACAACCGCCTCCGTTGGTGATACGCCACCACTACTTCCCCCATCTCTGCCACACCACCTTCAGGATCAACCCCAGCACCAGCACGGCCCCGAAGCCCACCAGCTCGGTGGCTCGCGCCTGGGCCGCCAGCCAGACCACGACCAGGAAGGCCAGGACCGGGATCGTCGGCCCCAGCGGTACGCGAAAGCCGCGGGGCAGATCCGGGTGACGCCAGCGCATCACCGGGATCGCGAGGCAGGTCACCAGGTACTGCACCCCGACTGTGAGGACGGAGAGGTTCACCAGCTCGCCGAAGTTGAGGAACACCACCAGCACGCAGGTCAACGAAGTCGTGGTCAGGATCGCCAGGTGCGGCGTGTCACGCCTGGGATGTCGTCGTGCGAGCCCCCGGGGCAGGTGACCGTCCTCGCACAGAGGCTCGAGGTAGCGGGGACCGGCCAGAGCCACGCCGGCACAGAACCCGAGCATCGAGACCACGGCTGCCGACGCGACCATCTGCCCACCCACGTTCCCCAGCAGGTACTGGCCCATCAGCGCCAGCGGCTCCTTGGAACCGGCGATGAAAGGCGTGGAAGTGGTCGCGGTCCACTGCACCGCCATGTAGAGCAGGGTGGACCCCGCCAGGGAACCGAGGACCGCCAGCGGGGCGATGCGCTTGGGGTTACGGGTCTCGCCGGCCGGCACCGCGACCACCTCAAAGCCCTGGAACGCGAAGAAGGCCGCGAGGGCGGCGTGGGGCAGCGCCGAGAAGCCATGGGGTGCGAAGTCTCCCCCGTCCACCGAGGGAGAGAGAAACCCCACAGCGACCAGGACCACCAGGGGGACGAGCTTCGCCGCGGTGAGCAGGTCGGCCGTGTAGGCGCCGGGTTTGACGCCGAAGTAGTTGACCATGCCGAGCGCGACGGTCACGGCCACGGCAAGGACAGTCGCGCCGAGCCCCTGGCCGACAGCGGGCCACAGATGGCCCACGTAGGGCGGAAGCGCCCGGACCACGGCGGCCCAGCTCATCACCGCGGCGACCCAGCAGGACCAGCCGACGAGGTAGCCCACAAAATGGCCAAATGCTTTCTGAGCGTAGAGGTAGGGGCCCCCCGAGCGCTCGAACATGCCGGCCGCCTCGGCGAAGCATAGGCCGACCACGGCGCTCATCAGGCCGCAGAGGGCGAAAGCGAGGAAGGAGGCCCGGCCCAGCTGCTGCGCCATCATCCCGGGGAAGGCGTAGATCCCGGAGCCGACGATGGCATTGATGCCGAGGCAGAGGACATCGACACCCGACAGGAGTCGCTTGTCGGACATCGTGGTCGAGGCGGTCAGTCGCCCTTGAGTACGAGGAGTCGGTACTTGCCGAACTCCGCCTGGCCGGCGGTGTAGAGCACCTCGCTGACCAGGCGGTAGGGGAGGTTTTGATCGGCGACCAGCACCAGCTCTCCCTTGAACCGCATCCTCCCGCCGGTCATCTTCTCGATCTTCTTCAGCCGGGTGGCGTGCTTCTGGAGCACGTTGAGCAGGGGGTTGATCAGGTAGCCGCTGGCGCCATCACGCTTGACCGAGGCGTCCACCGCGCCGCGCTTCACGGCGGCGATGGGGTCGCCCTCGACGACGATCGCCTTGCGGGTGATGGTGACCTGCACCGCCTGGTGCGGCTTCACTTGGGAGGTGGAATCGGGGATCATCAGATCCTCACCCAGCGTGATGTTCTCCACGCTGACAGAGAAGCTCTTGAGGAAGAACACGAGGATGATGGTCATCATGTCCATCATCGGCGTGATGTTCAGATAGCCGATGTCTTCTGGCTCCGGGACGCGGCGTTTGAGCTTGCGATAAGCCTTCTTGGCCTCGAACCTGGCGGATCCCATCGAATCGCTCCTACTGGACTCCCGCGCTCACTGGACGCCAGCGCTCAGAATGACCTGGTCGAACAGGCAGCCGTCGCTGCCGGTGCACTTTGTGGTGGCCTTGCCCCGCAGCGTGTCCATCGCCTTGACCACCACCTTGTACGGGATCGACCGGTCGGCTGAGAGGATGGCCTGGCGCTCTGCCGGGTACTTGGCCTTGACCTCCTGGACCTTGGTCGCCAGCGACTTGTAGTCGTACCGGTCGACCCACACCCGCTCCCGCTGTCCCTCGGCATTGGTGCGAGTGGCCAGGAATGCCGGGCAGTGCCCCTTGTCGAGCGGCACGGAGCACTTGATGGTCGGGAGCTGCCCGTCAGGGCCGGGGAGGATCGCGCCGCTGCCGCCGATGATGAAACCCTTGTACGAGACGGCGACCGTCAGGTTGAGCTTGGGCTCGTCTGGCTGGCTCGGCGCGGCCGCGGCGCCGACGGCGGGATCCTCGTAGCGTGGGGAGTTGACGTTGATGTTGGCCAGGGCCAGGGCGCTGGCAGTTGTTGCCAGCAGAAAGATGATCGTGTTGACGAGGATGTCGAGGTAGGGGACCAGGTTGAGCTCACCGCCCTCGTACTCCTCTTCCTCCGCCTTCGCGATCTCGCGCCGGATGCGACCACGGACCTTGGCCATGTGGGCCCGGTAGGAGAGTCCCCCCGCGCTGTTGTTCTCCGTCGTCATTTAGGCCCTCGGGTGGGAGCCGGCGCGCCGCCGCCCTGGCGTGCGTGCACCACGAGGAAGTTCTCCAGCTTCATCGAGAACCCCTCGAGATCGGCTACCACCTTCTTGGCCATGCCGGTCAGGATCAGGTGGAAGATGATGGCGACGACGGCGATGCCGAGGCCCAGCGCCGTGTTGTGCAGCGCCTCGGAAATACCGGCGGCCAGCATCTCCTGCCGTTTTGCAGGGTCGGCGCCGGACACCGCTGCGAACGCTCGAATCAGCCCGAGCACCGTCCCGAACAGACCGACGAGCACGGCGATGTTGGCCAGCGACCAGAGCGCCGCGATGCGCTTCTTCACCTCGGGAGCCGTCTCGACGAGAGACTCCTCGATGGAAGTGGCGATCGCCTCCTCCCCGCGGTGTACCTGCACCAGCCCCGACTTGGCCAGCCGGAGCAACGGGGCGTTGGTGGACCCGCAGAGCCGGATGGCACGGTCGACGTTGTTGGCCTGGATCAGCTTGCGCAGCTGGTCCAGCAACCCCTTGGCGTTGATCTGACCCTTGAAGAGTAGATAGATGAATCGTTCGACGATGATGGTCAGCACGACGGCCAAGCACAGGATGTTGCAGTACATGACCCAGCCGCCGTGGTGAAGAAACTGCGCAATTCCTTGCATGCCTTTGTGCCTCCGGGCTTTACCGACGCAGAACGAGTTGTCGCACGCGAATTGGAGTCGCCGATCTACTTCTCGTGTGAGTGACCTGGGAAAGCGGCTCCACCCAGTCCAACTTTCCGTCCAGTGTCTAGCATAAAGACTCGGGACAGTAAAGCTATCTGCGCCTGGCATCTGCTGCCGCGATGCGTGGCCCGGGATCGGGCTCTCAGCGGTCGATACTGTCCTCGATGCCCTGTCTGCCCGCTGTCTGCCGGGAGGTTGGGGCATCGGGACCCACACTGTGGCATGCTGCCACAGGCGGCACTGGACAGGATGGACAGTAATTGGTTGAGAAATGCGAGATTGGTGCGCTCTGCCCACCGGGTATAATTCTTGCTTTGCACCAGGCGAACAGGTAGTGTTCTCCCCGCTTGAGTTACCATGCCTCGGGGCGAGCCGGGACCGGGGGGCGCCGAGCCGCCGGCGCTGTGGGTGGCGAGTGGCGAGTCAATCCAGCTGAGCAGGTTCAGCATGTTTCACACTATGTAGACGTGAACCGACGGGACCTGTATCGAACCAGGAGATGCAACCGATGCACGAGGAACGACGCCTGGGACCTGGCATCAAGTTCGTCATGTTCATAGGTTTCTGCGTGGTCTGGCTGGGGCTGGCCTTCCTGTTCTACAACATGCTGCCCTCCTTCAAGGAGGGCGGGTGGGGCATGTGGCCGATCCTGGCCGTCGGCATGGTCGCGGTCATCTTGATCGTCGAGCGCACGCGGTTCCTTTTCTTTGCGTCGTCCGTTCATCGTCAACAGCTGGTCGCCGAGGTGCAGAAGCACCTGATGCATGGCAACGTGGCGGCAGCCGTCACCTACTGCCAGTCCTCGCAGGAGCCGCTCGGCCGCATCGTTGGGGCCGGGCTGGCGAACCTTCGGCGGCCTGACGACGAGGTGCAGGACGCCGTGGATGAGGTGGCGCTGTACGAGCTTCCGCGGATCGAGCAGCGCACCGGCTATCTGGCGATGATCGGCAACATCGCGACGCTGCTCGGGCTGCTCGGCACCATCGTCGGCCTGATCAAGTCGTTCGCGGGGGTGTCGATCGGCAACGTCAACGACCCGGCGACCATCGCCAAGGCCAGGCAGTACGTCGACCAGGTACCCGCGTGCGCCGGGTTGAAGAACCCCACCGCGATCGTGGCCTGCATCGATCAGAACAAGGCCACCATCCTGGCCAAGGGGATCAGCGAGGCGATGAACTGTACCGCTTTCGGCCTGGGCGTCGGCATCACCGCGCTGCTGGCCTTCTCGGTGCTGAACGGCCGCACCCAGCACCTGCTGGACAACATCAGCGACGGAACGGTCTACGTCATGAACCTTGCGGTGGGCAACCGCAAGTCGATGAAGGTCTAACTCGAGGAGCCATTCTCCAATACAGGAGGTCAACAAAGATGGGGTTCATCCAGCACATCAACGAGGCGTTCAAAGAAGGTGGATGGGGGATGTGGCCCATCCTCATTCTCTCCATCTTCGCCTTCGGCCTGATCATCGAGCGAGTGGTCTATCTGTTCTTCAGGTCAAGCATGGACAAGCGTCAGTTCATGGGGCTGATGCAGAAGCTGATCGCGCAGGGCAACGTGGCGCAGGCGATCAAGGTCTGCAGCGGAACCTCCAAGCCGATGACCCGCATCGTCCAGTCGGGCCTGATGAAGGTCAACAAGAGCGACGCGGACGTACAGGCGGCGATGGACGAGATGGCGCTCAAGGAGAAGCCGATCATCGAGAAGCGGACCGGCTATCTGGCCATGATCGGAAACGTGGCCACGCTGGCCGGCCTGCTCGGCACCATCACTGGCCTGATCAAGTCGTTCGCCGGTGTGGCGGGTGTGGACCCGTCGCAGAAGGCGACCCTGCTCGCCGCGGGGATCAGCGAGGCGATGAACTGCACCGCCTTCGGTCTGATGGTCGGTATCATCTCGCTGCTGGCCTTCTCGATCCTGAACGGCAAGACCCAGGGGATCCTCGACGACATCGACGAGGTGTCGGCCCAGGTGATGAACCTGATTGCGGGCTCGCGGCAGGCAGCTCCGCATCAGCACTAGGTCAGGCGCCGGACGCCCCCGGGCGTTCGATGCCATACGCGGAGAGGTACCATGGGCGTTTCAATTGAGACCGGTAGCAAAGGCGGGAAGAAACCCGTCGACGCCGAGCTGAATCTGATCCCCTTCATCGACCTGCTGATCGTCAACATCTGCTTCCTCCTGATCACCGCCGTCTGGGTCCAGATGGCCCGGATCAAGGTGAGCCAGAAGGGCAAGGGCAGCGCGGCCGAGAAGCGGGAGGATGTCCCCCCCGAGATGCGGGTGAAGGTGGTGATCCTCGTCGGCGACGAGGGCTACATCATCACCGCCGGCGGGGAGCGGCTGGTGGTCCCCAAGGCGGGCGAGGTCTACGACACCGAGGGGCTGGGCAAGCGCCTGAGGGAGATCAAGACCCGGCTGCCCAACAAGGAGGACCTCACGGTGGCTGCGGAGGATGGGATCCAGTACAAGCACCTGATACGGGCGATGGATATCGCCTTGTCACAGCACTTCACACAGATCCAGGTGAGCGACGCAGGCGCGGCGTTGTAGCGCGCCCAGGAGGTCTTCATGGATAATCCGCAGAAACGCTTGCCGAACTGGGCCTTGATGGTGCTGTGGATCGGCAGCTCCGTCGGGCTCGCGTTGATGATCCCCTTCACCTCCGTCCACGCGACTTTTGCCGAGGGTGGCTGGGGCATGTACCCGATCCTCTTCATTCTGACCATCGCGCTGATCATCGGCGTCGACTCGACGGTCTATCTGCTGCGGTGCAGCTTCGATGCCCGGCTCTTCGTGAGCCAGATTGGGGAGCTGCTGCGGGCCGGCAACATGAACGGGGCGATGCAGATGTGTCAGGGCACAAACAAGCCGCTGGCCCGCATCGTCGGCTCCGCCCTGGCGAGGTCGGACAGTGGCGTCGACTGGGCGCTGCGCGCGATGGACGAGACCGCCTACGCCGAGCTGCCGGTGATCGAGAAGCGCACGAGCTACCTGGCGCTGCTGGGCAACGTGGCCACGCTCGCCGGTCTGCTGGGCACCATCACCGGGCTGATCAAGTCGTTTGCCGGAGTCTCCAAGGAGAGCACGGGCGACAAGGCGACGCTGCTGGCGGCGGGCATCAGCGAGGCGATGAACTGCACCGCCTTCGGCCTGCTCACCGGCATCATCGCGCTGCTGGCCTTCTCGGTGCTCAACGGCATGACCCAGGGCCTGCTGGACGAGATCAACCAGCTGAGCCTGAGGGCGGTGCGGTCGTTCAAGGCGGCGATGGCCACCGGCAACGAGCCCTTCACGCATCATCCGATCCATGCGCCCGGCCCCCACCTGAAGAACCACGTCGGGCTGGGAAAGGGAGCTTACGGTCATGGCGGCGGAAGCCACAAGAAGTCGACCTTCGCCAGCCTGCAGCTCACGCCGATGATCGACATGTTCATCGTGGTGCTGATCTTCCTGCTGATGACCTTCAGCGCCGAGGGCCAGATCCTCGCCGTCAGCCGCGACATCAAGCTGCCCTTCGCCGAGAAGGTGGAGAAGCTGAACCGGGCCCCCATCGTCTCCATCTCCTATCCGGAGAACGACCCGGCGGGCGGGGTGGTGACCCTCGATGGCTCCGAGGTCTCCACCGCTCGCGAGCTCCTCGAGGACGACAACCCCGACTGGAAGATCGCGAAGCTCACCGAGCAGCTCGAGGTGAAGAAGCACAACTGGAAGATGACGAACCCGGACAAGCAGTTCCCCGGAGAGGTGATCGTGCAGTCCGACCAGAACGTGGACTTCAAGATCATCAAGAAGGTGATGTACTCCTGCGGACTGGCTGGCTACTCCAACGTGCACTTCGCTGTGAGCCAGAAGGTGGCCGAGATCACGGACTAGCCTCCACCCGCCCTACTGGACTACATGTCTGCTCCGCCTTGCCCCACCCGCTCGCCCCACCGGACTACAATTGCTGTGCGCCATCGAAGACAGGAGGTAGGTATGCGACGGAAGGCGATCGTTGGCGTGGCCTTGACTTTGGCTCTCGGCGGCGGCTGCAACACCCCTGCCTCGATCGAGGTGGAGCCTGCCCGGCCGCTTCTGACCACCAAGAACCAGACCGTGCAGCTCGTGGCGAGGGTGAAGGACCAGCAGGGCAAGCTGCTCAGGGGGGTCCGGGTCGTATTCAAGAGCCTGACTCCCACCATGGCCTCGGTCGACGAGCTGGGCAACGTCCAGCCGGTCACCTCCGGCATGGCCACGATCCTGGTGGAGGCGGGCAAGGTCTCGCGGCAGGTCGAGGTGTTGATCCAGCTCGCCCAGCGGATCGCCATCGATCCCGAGAACCCGATGCTGATGCTGGGCGTGACCAAGCGCTTCAAGGGCACGGTTTACGACGACCGAAAGAAGCCGATGATCGCAGGGGAGATCCGCTGGACATCGAGTGACCCCACCGTCTTCACCGTGGATCGCTATGGTGACGTCAAGACCCTCAAGGAGGGCAAGTCGGTGCTCACGGCACACGCGGCCGGGATCACCGGAACCACCGAGATCGTGGTGAAGCACGAGGAGCTCATGGAGGACGGGACCCTGTCCCAGTAGCACACTCCCGTTTGCACAGCAGCGGTTGCATTCGGGGGACTGCCCCCCCCACGCGCCGGTCCGCTCCATTCTCGAAACGACAGCTGGAACAACGCCTTGCTGCACATGGGCGACGGCACCTGACTTGCACTCACATCCCTCGCGCCCGTTGCCCGAACTGCGCCGCTTCATCCCGGAGCGCCCCGCAGGGGTGTGAGGAACGCAGTTGAAAAGGAGCTGTCGAATGAAGCAGGCCGCCCGCCCGTTGCTGCTACTAGTGGTGTCTCTTTCATTCCTCGTCGGCCCCTGGGCCGGCTGCACCGCCCAGGTCGGCGGAGTGACGCAGGAGGATCCGGAGGCCACCGAGTTCGGTGATCCAGAGTACCCGGAGGGTGAGTACTCCACGTTCACCACCTACAATCTGCCCATTGGGGCCCAGGTCAAGGTCTGCAAGGTCAACGTTGGTCTGAACAACCGCTCCGGTCCCGGGACCAACTACATGGTGCTGCGCGTGCTCTCCAGCGGCACCCAGGCGCAGACGATCCAGAAGTCGGGGAGCTGGTACAAGCTCGACCTCGCGGGGGGGAACACCGGCTGGTCCTATGGCAAGTACCTCTGCGTCGTGGACAGCTCCAGCCCGGCACCGGCGCCAGCGCCTGCACCAGCGGAGCCCACACCATCGCCCAGCCCGGGCGGGTTTGGCCTCGACCGTGATGGCATCATCAACACCTGCAAGGCCTTTGTCGGTTTCTCCTACTGGTGGGGCGGAGCCGCCTTCCCCGATCCGTGGAACAACCCTCAGGGCAAGCCCAAGGGCAAATGCACCTCGGCCAGCTACTCTGGCCACAGCGGATCCTACGGTTCGGACTGCTCGGGGTTTGTCAGCAAGGTGTGGCAGATCCCCTCCGCGCTCCCCTTCTCCAAGAACCTGCACCCCTACTCGACGTACAACTACTACAACGGCACCAACCACTGGTCCCACATCTCGCGGGGGTCGGCGCAGCGTGCGGATGCCATGGTCTACCGTGGCAGCTCGGGCGGACACGTTCTGATCTACGAGAAGGGCGACCCGTGGGGCAGCGCATGGACCTACGAGGCGCGCGGTTGCTCGTGGGGCGTGGTGCACAACCTGCGCACCATCAGCTCGTCCTACCGGGCGCGTCGTCGGAACGGTGTGTAGCAGGTGAATTGCGGTCCTCCCGGAGCGTCCCGCAGGGACGCGAGGAACCGCAATTGCGGTGCTTCATCCCGGAGCGCCGAAGGCGCGAGGGCGCGCCGCTGCCGTACTCCGGAGCGCCCTTTGGGCGCAAGGACCGGCGTGCGCAATTGCAGGCTGGCTGCGCTTCTGACCGTGATGGGGACGGCCGCCGCGCTGGTCTGGTGGCTGTCCCGTGACGGCTCTGCGGCGGATCTCGGCCTCGGAGCGACCCAGGAAAAGGCGGGGTCACCTGGATTTCTCGCGGGGCCGCACATGGCCCCGCGCCCCGTTCTGGATCTCCCGGATCCGCAGGGATGGATCCAGCCCCGGGGCCGGGTCGTGGTCCGGACGGGCTGGGGAGCAGGGTTGGGCGAGCTCGGTCGCCGTGCGGGCCAGGAGTCGAGCCCCGAGGCGCCGATGAGCCTCTCCGTTGATAGGGCCGGGAACGTCTCGATCCTGGACCAGGTGAACCGCAGGGTGCAGCGGTTCGATCGCAACGGCCGCCCGCGCGGCTCGGTGATGCTCCCCACCGACACAGCTCAGGATCTCGTGGTCCAGGACGACCGGGTGCTGGTGCTGGACCGTCTGGGCGACGCGCCCGGGGTGCACATGACCGACCTCGATGGCAATCTGATCGGGAAGCTGGAGGTGGTCGGTGGACAGGTGCGGGAGGGCGGGGGGATCACGGGGCTGTTCGCCGACGGCGACGGGATCTACGTCGAGAGCGCCCACGACGACCTGGTCCGGGTCGCAGGCGCCAGCGGGCAGCCGACGGCGCTGCAGCAGACGATCCCGGGTCGCCCGAGCCGGGACGGTCGCTTCTACCTCAAGGCCGGGATCATCGACAAGGCCGCGGGGCGGGTCTACGTCCAGGCCCATGACAGGCAGAAACAGCTGGCGTGGGAGACACCCCTCAACCTGGGTCGCCCGCTGCTGCAGCTGTTGCTGCTCGACACCGACACGAGCGGCCGCGTCTACCTGGGGGCCGAGGTGGGGCAGGAAGACCCGGTGACGCACGCGATGAGCGGGCTGGGCACGCTGGTGGTTCGGCTGGACAGCGCTGGACACCTCAGCGCGGTGCTCGAGCTGCCGCCGACCACCTCGGATCCCGCCGAGACCTTTCGGCCGCTGGTGGTGGGCGATGACGGGACCCTCTACCACCTGGTGGCGTCAGCGTCCGGGGTGACCGTCACCGCCTATCGTTTCGGCGACGGCTGACGGGTCAGCACGAACTTCTGTTTGGCGTCACCCCACTTCTGCCCGGTTCGCTGGCGTTCGGCCAGGGTCGCGCCGTCCAGGACCAGCGTGCCGGCGATGGCGTGGAACCCACGATCGAAGAGCGCGTCGGGCAGGATGCCGGCGCCCGGGCCGTACAGCGCGCGGAATGCGGCGCCGGCGGTGATGCGGTCGATCTGTTCGAAGGAGTCGTCGAGCAGGGTGGTCGAGCTGAGCACCACCTTGTTGCAGCTGGCCAGCGTTGTCACGTCGTCGGGGAGCTCGACGTTGTCAGCAACCGGTTTCCTGGACTGCCGCTCGAGGACCGTGACGCGGCCTGCCCGGGCTGCCAGCTCCTTCACGAGGGGAGGCGAGTGGCCCACCACCCCGACCCGATCGTCGCTCGTCGGGGCGATAATCTCGGTCAGCTCTGCTGTCGTGCCGACCGCCGGGTCGCCCGCGGCAAACAGCACCTGCGACAGGGCGCTACACGCGGCGTAGCCCACCAGTCGGTGTGCCAGCGCGGGGTGTAGCAGCTCGCCCGCCACCTCGAGTGCTTGCCGCCCCTTGTAGCTCGCGAGGTCCAGGCGGTCGTAGTCGAGCCGCGTCTGGTCGTCCTCGAGCAGGTTCCAGCACAGGCCCGCCGCGCCGTTGGTGAGGACAACCACGGTGAATGGCGATAGCCGCTCCGTGCTGCCACCGGGCGGCCCGACGACACGTGTCACACGTGGCACGGGCGGGGCAGCGTATCGGGATTCGAGGCTCTCCAGCAGCTGGTGTCGGATGGTCATGCCGTCGTCTCCTGCTCCGCAGGGAGGATAGGCGCCTCGAGCCTGTTTCACAATGCAGCACCGTTTTTTTGCCTGACCCGCGGCGGCGTGCGACCGTCGAATGGTCGATGAAGCTGCTCGTTGCCCGCCGTGGTCTCTCGCTCCGCCTGCTGTGCGGCGTTGGGGCGCTGCTGTGCGGCTGGGGTTGCGCGCGGGCCCAGCAGCCGGCTCCGGAGCCGCGTCGCCCGGACGTTCTGCTGAGCAGCACCGCCGGCGGGAGCAAGACCGTCGCGCCTGACCGCCCGCCGCCCGCGCCGCTGCCGCCGCCCACGCCGCAGCAGCGAGCCGCACGGCTGCGCGAGCGGGTTCTCGAGGAGCTGGCGGCGCCGGAGATGGCGAGGACCCGCAGCTCGGTGCTTGTTCTGCCCGTCGCGGGCGGGGACTCGCTGGTCTCCGTCGAGCCCGATGCGCTCCGCGTGCCGGCCTCCAATGCGAAGCTTCTGACCAGCCTGGCCGCGTTGAGGACCCTGCCTGGCAAGTACCGCTTCGTGACGGAGTACTACCTGCGAGGCGGCAAGCTCTACATCTGGGGCACCGGCGACCCCGCGCTCAGGCGGCGGGAGCTCGCGTCCCTCGGCGCACAGCTCCGGGCCCACGGCGTCAATGCGGTCCGCGGCATCGTGATCGACGACAGCTTTTTCGACCGCCGCCGCCGGCTGGCCCCCGGCTTCGAGAGCTTCGGCGAGGGCGCCTACTACCGCCCGACCTCGGGGGCGCTCAACGTCAACGGCAACGCGATCACGGTCAAGGTCAGCGCCCCGCGCAAGGGGCGCAAGCGTCCGCGGGTGGATGTCTATCCGCCATCCGACTACGTCAAGGTGCACAAGCTGGTCCGCTTCGCACCTCGCAAGGGCAAGGGAGCGGGCAAGAAGCGGATCTCGGTGCAGATCCGCCCGCGCGGCGCGATCATGTGGGTCACGGTCTCCGGCACCATCGTCCGGGGGCACCGGCCGTGGCGGACGCGTCGCGCGGTCTACGACCCGGGCCTGGCCACCGGCTGGGCCGTGAGGCGGGCGCTGGTCAAGGCCGGGGTCAAGGTCAGCGGCAACGTGTGGCGCGGCCGGCGGCCAAGGGGGGCGACGCCGGTGCTGCGCAGGGTGCGGTCGCTGGGCGCGATCCTGGCGGCGGTCAACACCCACAGCGACAACCTGGCCGCCGAGAGCCTCGTCCGGGCCATGGGATCGCTGGATGCGACGTACGGACAGCGCGCCGGCTCGTGGGAGCGCGGGCTGCTGGTGCTGCAGCGGAGCCTGGAGCAGGCGGGCCTGAGCGGGTTCTGGCTGGGCAACGGCTCGGGCCTGCACCGGCACAGCTGGGTCACGGCGCACCTGATGACCGATCTGCTGCGCAAGGTCCACTCGGACGAGAAGCTGCGGCAGGTCCTGCTGCCGACGCTGTCGGTGGCCGGGCGCAGCGGCACGCTCGCCAAACGCATGCGCGGCACTGCGGCGGAGGGGGTCGTCATGGGCAAGACCGGCACGCTGGGCGGCGCCCTGGCGCTCAGCGGCTACGCCGACCCCGACGGTACGTCGCCGCTGGTGTTCTCGATCCTGATCAACGGTCGCAGCGATCGCGCGGTTCGCCACCACATCGACCGAATCGCGGTGCTGCTGGCCCGCCACGCCAGGGGCCTGCCACTGGCCTCGGAGCCGGCCTCGCAGCCGGCCTCGCAGCCGGCCTCGCAGCCCGCCACCCAGCCGGCGTCCCAGCCGGCCTCGCAGCCCACGGAGGAGGAGGAGGAAGTCGAGGACGCGGACGAGCGCTGATGGGCCGAGTGTTGGGTTGCGATACACGCTATTTCCACACATATCGACAACACATGTGTAATCCATTACACTTGTCTACATGAAGGCGATCCAGTTCACCATCGACGAGGATCTGCTGCGGCGGATGGACACGGACCCGGAGGTCAGGGCGAAGGGACGCTCGGCGTTTCTCCGTCGGGCGATCGCGGAGTACCTGCAGCGCAAGCGCAAGGGTGCGATCCGGGAGGCGTACCGCCGCGGCTACGGCTCTGACCCGCCGGCCGAGGGCGAGCTCGACGTCGCGCCCGAGAGGATGGTATGGCCCGACGAGTAGGACGGGGCGATGTCTGGCTCCATCGTTTCGATTCGCCGGACAAGCGGCGACCGGTGGTCGTGCTCAGCCGACCCGAGGCGATCGCGTACATGAGCTCGGTGATCGTCGCTCCGATCACGTCCAGGATCCGCGGCCTTCCGAGCGAGGTCCGGCTCGATGTGGAGCACGGGATGAAGGGGCCATGCGTGGTCAACCTCGATCACGTCCAGACCGTGCGGCAGAGTGATCTCCGTCGGCACGTCTCGTCGCTCCCACCGCCGATCATGGAGCAGGTGTGCCGGGCCCTGGGGGTGGCCACAGGCTGAGACTGACGGACGCGCCCGGGTCGGAGATTGGACGAGTCCAGCAGCCCTCGGCAGCACCGCACCATTGGCCCGACAAAGGCCGCGAGCGCCGCGAGGGCGGTCGCCGCGCCGCACACCAGGCCGGCGACGGTTATCGCGGTGGTCATCAGGGCCTGGAAGTAGAGCCCGCGGGCGAACCCACAGCCGAACGAGGGATCGGGGTTGGTCCGCGCCGCCTGGAGCAAGGCCCCGCCGGCATGTAGCCCGATCAACAGTGCTGCGAGCCCGGCTCCACCCAGCAGCAGGAGGCCCAGCGTTTGGCGTCGGAAGGAGAGGACCGCGCCGCACAGCGTCAAGATCAGCAACAACCCGAGTGCCAGCGCGTGGGCCAGCGGCATGGACCAGCGCAGCAACTGCAGCACCAGCATCCCGACGATGCCGCCGCTGCAGACGATCGCCAGCGCCAGCACGCGTTCGCGCCAGGTGCAGGAGTGCCAGCCCGCTGTCCCCTCGTACTGGTCGCACACGTCCGGACCGGTCATCAACAGCAGGAGCGTGAACAGAATCGGCAACGTCACCTGTTCCAGGATCGCGAGGCAGACGGTGCACAGCGACCAGTATCCAGCGCCCACAACCGACACCTGAGGATGGACCGCCGCGAGGGCCCACAGGCCGAGGTGACCGACCAGGCCGGTCACCCCGATGGCGAGCACGTAGAAGCGGGCCCACGCCCGTCGGCGATACACCGCCCATGCGCCCAGGGCCAGTGCCACAACCGGGATCCAGTTGCGTCCCATCAGTCCTGTGATCGCGAGCAGGAGCACCAAAGCGAGGTGGGGGCGCCGCTCGTCCGTCCACCCGGCCCTGGCCTCGAACGCCTCCGCCATCCTCCGCCCGTACAGGGGCAGGACCAGGGCCAGGGAGCAGAGCAGTCCCACGAGCGTCCCCGCGCGCATGGGAGTATAGAACAGGGCTTCCTGGCCGTGGGCCAGGAAGCCGGCCAGCGCCAGCCCGTGTCCCAGCCACCGCGCCCAGCTCCAGCGGGTCCAC
>Ga0180009_10002693_pt1 | contig 20793 bp, 15 predicted proteins | sample OS_PC_MetaG_FD_123537 | JGI IMG/M metagenome (GOLD analysis project Ga0180009, IMG submission 123537) | Groundwater microbial communities from the Aspo Hard Rock Laboratory (HRL) deep subsurface site, Sweden - OS_PC_MetaG | ecosystem: Environmental > Aquatic > Deep subsurface > Groundwater...
TCAAAACCCCTGAGCCACGCGTAGCAAATGGCGTGGTTTTGACGCCTGACACGAGACCGTCATCGCGAGGTGCGAAGCGACGTGGCGATCTCTACGTCAATCAGAAAGAAAGGTTGAAGCCCCTGAGCAAAGCGCCGAACGCTGAGTGTGATTTTGACTGTCGACCGGATAATGTGAGCAATGAGCAAATCTGCAATGAAAATCGTATCTGTAGTCGGTGCGCGACCACAGTTTATCAAAGTCGCCATGATCAGCCGCGAACTGGCGGGCGATCCCGATATAACGCACATTGTCGTGCATACCGGGCAGCATTTCGATAATAACATGTACTCGGTTTTCTTCGAAGAACTCGAAATCCCTCAGCCCAATTACGATCTCCAGATTCACAGCCTCTCACACGGCGCAATGACCGGCCAGATGATCGAGGGTCTCGAACGGCTCCTCAAAGACGAATCCCCCGACATCGTGCTGGTGTATGGCGACACGAACTCGACACTTGCCGGTGCCCTCGCCGCAAGGAAGCTGCATCTGAAAGTTGCTCATGTCGAGGCGGGACTCCGAAGTTTCAATCTCGATATGCCCGAAGAGGTCAATCGCGTTATCACCGACAGAATCTCCGATATTCTCTTCTGCCCGACTGATGCCGCAGTCGAGAATCTTCGCTCTGAAGGATTCGAGAAGCTGAAATGCAGGATCATCAATACCGGCGACGTGATGTATGACGCGAGCGTCCATTACAGCAAGCTCGCTCCGGCGAAATCGAAGATCATCAGCCGACTCGGCATGGACAACTTCGTGCTCTGTACAATTCACAGGGCCGAAAACACCGACAATCTGTCACGATTCATGGGCATCATCAACGGGCTCAATAGTATCGCCGAGGCGGCTACGGTAATCTTGCCTCTGCATCCTCGCACAAGACAGGTTCTCAGCACTCAGAAGATAACAACACGGTTGAAAACAATCGATCCGGTTGGATTTTTCGACATGATCGAGCTGCTGAAGCACTGTAAGCTCGTCATAACCGACAGCGGTGGAGTGCAGAAGGAGGCATATTTCTATAAGAAGGCATGTCTCACCCTGCGTGATGAAACAGAGTGGGTGGAGTTGGCGAAACGGGGTTATAACCGGGTTGTCGGTTCCGATTCAGAGTTGATCCGACGTGCTTTCGATGACTTGATTCGCAGCAGCCTCAATTTCGAAGATGGCCTCTATGGTGACGGCAGGGCGAGTCACTATATAATAAAGGAACTGAAAAACGAGTTTGCCAATCGGCAGTCCTCTCGATGAAAATAGTCTTTCTGACACAATATTTTCCGCCGGAAGTCGGCGCTCCGCAGAACAGACTTTCCGATCTTGCCTCACGGCTGAAGGACAAGGACGCAGACATCACTGTCCTGACCGCTATGCCGAACTACCCGGAAATGGTTGTCCATGAGGCATATCGAGGCAAATGGTTCTGCAGGGAAGGTATTGCTGGCCTTGATGTTCTGAGGTCATGGATATTTGTGAGCGCTAACAGGAAGAACCTCCTTCTCAGGCTCTTGACCTATTTCTCCTTCGTACTCTCGTCTCTCGTAATCGGCACTTTCAAGCTTCAGACATTCGACTATATATTCTGCGAGTCTCCACCCCTGTTCCTCGGGATTTCTGCCTACCTGCTCAAGATTATGAAAGGGGGGAGGCTGATATGCAACGTCTCTGATCTTTGGCCCGAATCTGCCGAGAAGCTCGGTCTAATTACCAACAAGACAATGCTTTCGCTTGCCCGCAGACTTGAGGAGTGCCTGTATAGACGATCTGCCGTGATCTGCGGTCAGACGCAGGGCATAGTCAAGAATATCTCTACGCGATTCCCGGATAAGAACGTCTACTGGCTGAAAAACGGCGTCGATTTAGCATTCTTCGATCCGAGCAACGTCAATCACGTTTGGCGAATGTCGAATGGATACTGTGACAACGACTTTGTCATTCTGTATGCCGGCATTCTCGGGTTCGCGCAGGGGCTCCAAGTCATCCTGCATGCCGCTGAGGCTCTGAAGGATAACGACCAGATCAAATTCGCGATAATCGGCAGCGGACCGGAAAGAGAGAAACTGCTTGCTTTGAAGGAGAATCTTCAGCTAACGAATGTCCGCTTCTTCGATCCTCAGCCACGAAATGCTATGCCCGGTATAATTTCCGCATGCAATGCCGGAATTATTCCGCTCCGCAGACTCGATCTTTTCAAAGGCGCCATTCCATCGAAGATTTTCGAGTTCCTTGCAATGAAAAAGCCAATTCTGCTCGGTGTCGAGGGGGAAGCTAAGGAGCTTTTGGTTGATGACGGCCACTGTGGACTCGCATTCGAACCAGAGAACCATGAGGATCTTGTTGAGAAGATAGAAGCTCTCTATCAGTCACCCGAACAAGTCGCCAATCTCGGTCAGAATGGCTATGATTATGTGGTCCGCAACTTCGACCGTCGGCAGATCGCCGAGGACTTCTGGTTCCTGCTCAGGCAATCAAGCAAGGCATAAATTCATGATCAAAAGGCGTCTTGAGTTTCAATATTACTTACTTCTATTGTGTTGTGGTTGAATGTCTTGCTTCTTCGCGAGATATAAGCCTAATAAAGCCTTTCCAGCATTTATTCGCAAACTCCCTGAAATCGAGACAGTTATCGAGTGTTTCCCAAAAGAATGCTGAAATGGATGCAGTGATCCACAAGATGATGTGGTGTTCAAATCCCTGAAGCACAATATATTGTGAGAATCTTCAGATTTTATTCAAATTTAACTTGACTCAACAATACCTATATCATAACTTGCTCCCCGCTTCGGTGATTGAATAACGCTTTAATCTGCCTCGCTAACCTATTGCTATTCATTGCAATAGTTTGTGAGAGTTTCTGAGGGCTGTGGGATAATCTGTGTGCATCACGAGTGAAGAATCTATGCTGATCTGGAGTGAGTAAATAGACAATTGTGTCATTCTGCTGTGTGCACCAAAGAGAAATGATTGGCATGATTCAGGTCTTGAGTACTATGGCGATGGAGAATGGAATCAAAATCGCTGTTTCATATATACTTCAAATCGAGGGTATTAGCCATGGAAGGCCAAATGACCGACACCAAGGAAACCGTAAGAATGGTTAGAAAAGCGGTACCAGAAGTGATCCTCATGGCGATCACGCCCAATGGCGAGGATGTGATTGAACGAGCATGCCGGACCTGCTATCTTTCATTCCACCGGTACAATCCGCCCGCATCGACTGAGGAGTTGATACGGAAGGTTATCCGCAAGGGACACCATTCTGTTCTGGAACATGCATCCGCGACCTTCAGAATTAAGGGAGCTTCAAGGGTATTCACCCATGAGATGGTTCGACACCGCTTGATGTCGCCGTCTCAGGAATCGCAGCGCTATGTGCATTATGGATCCCGCAAGCCTTATGAGGTAGTCGAGCCGGACTCGATTGTCGAGGGAGGCTTCAAGGATCGCTATTTCGAGGTGGCCGACGAGTGCTACAAGTTGTACCAGGAGATGGTCGATGCCGGTGTGCCAAAAGAAGATGCCAGATACATTCTTCCGGGCGGCATCACTTCTGAGATCGTCGTGACCGCAAACTTCAGAGAGCTGCGACACATTTTCGCTATTCGCTGTGCCGAGCGCGCTCACTGGGAGATACGGAAGATCTGCACCGAGATGTTGCGGATCATGAAAAATGAAGCTCCGATTGTATTCAAGGAGTATGAAATTGACGACAATGATTGTGTGATCATTCGCAACACTGAGGAGGGGAGCTGATGCGAATTGATAAGAGACTGCAGCTTTCAGAGAATGCTCTCAAAGTCCTTGAGCGCCGCTATTTGATAAAAGACAATGAAGGCAAGCCAATTGAGACTCCCAACGAGTTATTTCAACGGGTAGCTTTGAATATAGCGAAGGCTGATCGGCACTACGGTGCCACGGACGCACAGGTCGAGATGACAGCCGACCAGTTCTACAGCGCGATGACCGATCTCGAATTCATGCCAAATTCACCGACTCTCATGAACGCCGGCCGCCCGCTTGGGCAGCTATCCGCCTGTTTTGTACTTCCGGTTGGCGATTCGATGGAAGAAATATTTGACACGATCAAACATGCCGCCCTGATTCACAAGTCGGGTGGCGGAACAGGGTTCTCGTTTTCGCGACTCCGCCCCCGGAACTCAAATGTGGCATCGACATCGGGTGTCGCATCCGGTCCTGTCTCATTCATGAAAGTTTTCAACTCGGCTACCGAGGCTGTCAAACAGGGTGGGACGCGTCGCGGAGCAAACATGGGCATCCTGCGAGTGGATCATCCCGATATTCTCGAGTTCATCTCCTGCAAGGACGATACCACCGAGATTACGAATTTCAATATCTCTGTAGCGCTCACCGATGAATTCATGCGTAGCGTGGAGGAAAAGCGCGACTACGATCTCATAGATCCTCGCACGAATGATGTTCTCAAGAAAGATGGCGAGCCCCAGAGACTCGATGCTACGAGTGTATTCGAGAAGATTGTCGAGCATGCGTGGAAAACCGGCGAGCCGGGAATAATCTTTGTCGATCGCATGAACGCCAACAATCCGACGAAGAAGATCGAGATGATCGAAGCGACCAACCCCTGCGGCGAACAGCCATTGCCGCCATACGATTCCTGCAACCTGGCTTCGATCAACATCGGCAAAGTGCTATTCGATCCATTACCGGCCGATTATTCACCGGCAGAGCCTGAAAAAGGTGTCGATTGGAATAAGCTGCATGAGCTTGTCAAGCTCGGCGTGCACTTCCTTGATAATGTAATCGATGAGAACAGGTATCCGATCAGGGAAATTGAAGATCAGACCCGCGCCAGCCGACGGATAGGTCTCGGCCTGATGGGCTGGGCTGATATGCTGGCACAGCTGAGAGTACCATACAATTCCGAAGCCGCACTTGCGCTTGGCGAGAAAGTGATGGAGTTCATTAACACGAAGGGTCACTTCCATTCGTCGGAAATGGCCAAATCGCGCGGCAAATTCCCGAGGTGGTCCCATTCGACCTTTGCCGACGAGGGTGTCTCGATGAGAAATGCCACTGTCACCACAGTCGCTCCGACAGGGACTATTTCCATAATTGCAGGCTGCTCATCCGGTATCGAACCGTACTATGCCGTTTCATTCGTCAGGAATGTGATGGATGGGACGAAACTAATCGATGCCAATCCTGCTTTTGAGAAGATTGCCAAGGAACGCAAGTTTTACTCCACCGAACTGATGGAGAAGATTGCCAAGAGCAACAGTATCAAGGACATGGAAGAGATCCCGGAAGATGTGCGGCGAATTTTCGATACTGCTGCCGACGTCTCTCCTGAGATGCATGTCCGCATGCAGGCGGCATTCCAGAAGAATTGCGACACCAGCATATCAAAGACAATCAATTTTCCGCAAGATGCTTCCCTCGACGATGTCAAGACTGCGTATTGGCTCGCTTTCAAACTCGGCTGCAAGGGCGTTACGATCTACCGCGACGGCAGTCGCGCAGACCAGGTACTTTCAACGGGAGCTACGAAAAGAGCCGAGACAGGTGCACCTGCCGAGGCTGTGCCGAAAATCATCTATCAGCCGCGTGTCCAGGAGAGACCGGATACATTGACCGGCATTACCGAGAAGATCAAGACGGGTTACGGAAATCTCTATGTTACCATCAACTACCATGAGGGATTTCCTTTCGAGGTATTTGCTCAGATCGGAAAATCGGGGTTTTCGACTATGGCGGATACCGAGGCTGTTTGTAGATTGATCTCTCTTTCATTAAGATCAGGACTCAATGTTGACGATATAATAGAACAGTTGTTAGGCATTGGCGGGGCGTCGCCTGTGTACCAGAATGGTGGCGTGGTTATGTCAATTCCGGACGCCATCGCAAAGGTTCTAAAAAAGCATTTCGGAAACGGCAAGAAGAGGATTAACGCTCAATCCTCGTATGATGTTTGCCCCGATTGCGGCGGGCGTGTGCAACATGACTCCGGATGCGTTGTATGTCCGTCGTGTGGATTTTCGAAATGCTGATCTGATCAGCATCGATGAATGAATTTTTGCCTGCAGGAAGGCTATCCAAAGTTACCGAGGACGGGGTCGTAGTTCAGATTCAAACTGAATTCTCCAGACGACCCCATCCCCGTGTTGCAACTACCGTCTGCCTCGATGGAGTGGTTCTCCACAAAATCCAGAAGGACTGGGACGCCCCCGTAGAATCTCAGGAGCAGCAGATAGCTGTCGAGAAGTTTATCGGGCGCCAGCATGGCGAAGTCGTCACAGTAATAGAATCCCAGAAAAGGCAGATTGTCAGCGGTCATAAGTCGCAAGGCACAGCCGATGTGCTTGAGGGATTAGCGCGAGTAGATGGAATCAACGGCGCCTGGTGTCTCACTGATAAGGGAATTGTAACCATCGATTCATCCGGAAGAGAGTTACTGCCGGAATACGCGGCCGTCTTCGAAGGTCTTATATCCCTCTGCAAGTTCCTATCCGATGTCTCTACGCTTGGCGAAGCGACCGAAGGTGAGATCATTCTCGACAAAGAGCAGTTGATGATCCTGAAACGTGACGAGAAATACTACGTCGTAGCGTTCGAACCGAACTGTGACATTAGATCGATCCTGCGCGATCTCAGATCCGTGATGGAGAAGGCCTGATGAAGAGAATCCTCGAACAACTGCGCGGTGTCGTTGGGGTCACGGGAGTGTCAATCCTGGACCGTTATACCGGTATGACGAATAGTCTATTCTCTGCACGATTCAGTGAGCCGAAGAAAGAGGAACTCGAAAGGATGCTGCAAAGAATGGTCAGTGCCGTTCAGACCACATCTGCTTTCAAGATTCGATTCGAGTCGGGATGGCTGATGATCAAATCGGATGAGGATTATGCGGTACTCATTCTTGCTCGGGACGATCTGAATTTCGAAACATTGAAACTCGTAATGAAGTCCGGTCTGGTCTCTCTGCGGAGTGTCTCAGTTGCATCTGCTCCCGCGAGAAAGACACAACAGCTTACACCGGCGTCGATATCCATACTTATCGAAGCATTCAACAGTATCAGCGAATACCTTATGACAGCCTCCGAAATCGGACCGTATGGCACGTCAGCGTTGCTACGTAAGGCGAGGGAGGACATTCTGGATCATTTCCCGACGCTGAAGAAGTTTGCTGTGGACAACAACGGCAAAGTCGAGTTAATCAGAAGTGCCGATAAGAATCTCGATTCAGATGTCGTCGAGGCGATTGCATGGTGGAGTCTGACCTTCAGAGACAAAGTCAATTCAAAGAAGCCGGTGTTCGGTCTCGATATCAAGACGATCACCAAGAAGCACAATGAAGAATTGGATTCGTTAGGATTCTATACCGCATACCGCCACGCATCCTCACAGCCAGTCCGCGGATAGAGAACATACAGGAGTTCACAAACCGCGATCACAATTCCGGCTGTGTGGCCGCGATCTGTGATCGCGGTTTACAAGCAGCGTGTCAGGATCTCCTCGCTTTCGCTCGGACCTGCTCTTCGCTTCACTCGATCAGGCGGGGATCGCTGACCTACGACAATGCGATGTCTACGCCATGCTAATTACGTTTGGTGTGAGATTATCGTAGTGATCGTGGCAAGTGAGAAGGAAAATCTGATAGCGGTCGGAGAGGCGCTTGAGAACTGTCAGCGCATTATCTCGCCTCTCTTTGTCGAAGGTGACGAACGGATCATCGAGTATTATCACCGGATGACGGTCTTCGGAGATAATCTTGACCATCGCAAGACGCGCGGCAAGGTAGAGCTGATCTATTGTTCCGCGCGAGAGACAATTTTCAGGTTCGGCCCAGTCGTTCATTTCATTCGAGAAGACCTCGAACTTGAGACTCTGCCGGTCAAATCTGACCTGTGTGTATTTGCCGCCGGTAACTTCGCGCAGAATATCAGAAGTCTCATCATCGAGAAGCTGGAGGCTCGATGTCAAAACATCTTTGCGAGCTTTTTCGATGAATTCCCGTGTCTTCTCCAGCATCAGCAATTGTCTATGACGGCGAGACAATTGGACTTCCAACTCCTCGTACCGCTCTTCAAGTGACGCCTGATGTTCCATTCCCGATTCTGCGAATTCGAGATGCCGTTCGACAGTCGTCAGTTCCAGCGCTAGACTCTTCTTCTTCTCTCCCATCGTTTCCAGCGACCGTTCGATTTCGGCAAGCTTCTCAGGCTTAATCGTATAGAGACTGTATTCACGGAGTTTCTCGTTCTCGACCGCGAGCTCGCGTGTGACCACCTTCAAGTCATCTTCCAGACCTGCAAGAGTCTTGTTGTTGAGATGCTCTTCATAGCGTCTCAGCTCAGTCTTGATACCGATTTCAAGTTCTGAGCGCTTCTCGAAAGACTCTCTCAGCGAATCGACGTTGGAGAATTCGTACTTTTTCACAATTGATGATATGGTATCACGGCATGTCTTGAGATCGTCTTCTGTTTCCTGCAGCGCCTCCCTGCTCATCTCATACTTCGCTCTCATTCGGGCGCAGTTCCGACCGCTCTTGGACCACAGGATTGAAAAGCTGGCAAACAGAAGCAGCGCAGCTCCCGAACCGATAAGGAAGTTTATGTTTGTCATGCTCGTATACTGATACCAGTAGAAAGCAGATCCCGCACATGCAAAGAGACTGAGGAATGACAGTACCTTGACAGCTGCACTCGGCTTTGCAAGGCGAACACTCTCCTCATGCTCCAGCACTTCCTTCTCTGCTGTTTCCTTCTTGGACTTTATAAACGTCCTCTGTGCGACCTGCTCTTCCGCTATCTTAATGTCGTTGGGATTGATCCTCGGTACTTTCGATAATTCTCCACGGAGGCGACCCACCTCTGCCTCTGAGTTCTTGATATTGTTGATTCGCGAGGAGAGCTCTCCGAACCGTGCCTCCAGCCGAGCCACGCTCTCGGTGGCGTCAGCGGCTAGCCGCGCATTCTTCTTCAAGGTCTCTTTGGTCTTCAAGTCCTCGGTGAGAGCATCCAGACTCGATCTGATCTCTTTCAGTGCAGTACGGTTCGATCCGATTGTCTCAATTTCACGCCTGGCTTTGTCCAATTCATATGCGACGTCGCTCTTTTCATCTTCCAATCGCTGGATCTGGCCTTTGTGCTTATGTCCCTCTTTCTTGAGCGATTTGATCAGAGCGGATAGCTTGTCGATTGTCTTCGAAGCGAGCACTTCCTCTTTTCCGCCGGTAATCAGTGCTTCGAGCCGGTCTTTGATCGCATCGGGCGACTCGGCGATCCTAGCCATTTCATCCTGCCTGATACAGGATGTCGCGAGGAATATGTCCCTATTCGATAGGCCGAGACTCTCCGACACAACCAAATCGACACGCTTCTTGTCGTCGAGTGTTTCTCCTGACGATTTCTTGAGAAGCTGTACCTCGCCGCTGTCGAAGTCTTTCGTAAGCGAATAGAAGAGGCCTTCAGATTCGAAATCGAGCGAGATGTGGAAAGCTTTATCTGATCCCCAACTGGTTCTCGCCTTAACATCCTTCTTCTGAGTTTTCGGATTCTCGAAGAGGGCATCGGTGAGCGCATCTACAAGAGTCGATTTCCCGGCCTCATTCGGTCCTTTTATGACGTTAATACCGGTGCTGAACGATGTTGAGAACTGGTTCAGCTTGCCGTATCTGTTAATTTCGCATTTGCCTATTAGCATGATCTGCCTTACATGAGGTCCTTACCGGACAACATTGCGTATCCGGTCCTCAGACTTTCCTCGAGAATTTCTATCTCTTCGGGATCAGTCGCTTCTTCTATCGCTTCCGCAACCTGCGTGACAAACTGACCCAGGATAGTGGTGCGAGGAAGGTTCAGTTTTCTCAGTTCTCCGGGCACAGTCTCAGTCTTGTCGACTATCGACAGGTACAGGAAGTTCTCGGCAAGATGATCATACAGTTCGTCAAACCGTATAAGGCTGTCTGTCGAAGCGAGTCCGGTCATCTTGACCCGCAGCAGCCTGTGCTCACCAATATATTTCTGCAATTCTCGCTCCACTTCGATCGTATACTTGAAACTGGCCGATGAAAGCTCGATCTCTTCCCAATGCATTCTTCCGACAGCGCGTTTGTCAATCGTCACCTGATCATCGAGACTCACAATCAGAAAATGACCCGAGCCGGTCTGATCAAACGCAAGCGTCTCCGGCGAGCCGCAATATGCTGCCTTGGTTTTCGTTGTCGGCAATTCAAAACATGAATGCCAATGTCCGAGTGCTATGTAGTCGAACCCTGAGTTGTCAATATCATCTAGTCCGAATGGATGATCGTCCGCTGCTGTTCTATCAGGAATCATATATGATCCGTGGGCAAGAAGGATGTGCTTGCCCTCGTGATCCTGTCGTGAAATCGACGCGATTGGATTCATTGTCGACCTCGGAGCCATGTTCGGCAGACCATAGAAAGTGACACCTTTGTCCTCAAGATGAAATACAGGCTTCTTCGGATCGAGGAATATCTTGAGATTCGATGGTATCTCGCTGTCATCTAGACTCAGGTACACGGACCCTTCCTCCAGACAGTCGTGAGTGCCCGGAAGCAGTACGCACGGAATATCTCCCAGCCGCTCAATTTCGCTGAACGCGAATCGGACCAGCGAATTCGATGTTCGGTTCGAATTAAGGAGATCGCCCGCAATCACGACCGCGTCGACCCTTTCAGAGATGGCCGTGTCAATCATCTCTGTGAAAGTCGCTTTCAGCGCCGACCTGACCTTATCGCCAGCCTTACCGAGACCGGCAAGCTTGACGCCGAGATGAATATCTGCTGTATGGAGGATTCTCATCATATGCATTCGGCTTGTTGTTATGGCTGCAGTTACTCGATCCGTTCGATAATGTTATCGGCTGGAAATTCCCAAATCTCAAGTATATATGGCTTATCGATAAGAAAAAAGCAACCAAAAGGCTCGTGGATCAGTTTCTTTCGAGTCTGCAGACTGTTTCCACGTGAAATGTATGCGGAAACATATCGACCGGAACCGCATCCATGAGCCTGTATCCGTGCTCCCTGAACTGCTCCACATCGCGGGCGAGAGTCGAGGGATTGCATGACACGTAGACCACAACAGGCGGGTTTAGACGCGCCAGCCGCCTGACTACTTTGTTGCCGATTCCGGCTCTTGGGGGATCGACGACAATACGGTCGAAATACGCATCCTGATGCTTCAATTCTGTAAGATACCGTGCTGCATCCGCTGCCACGAATCGGCAGTTGAATATCCCGTTCATTCTTGCATTCTCACCTGCCAGCCACACAGCCGCCTCATTAAGCTCCACGCCGAGCACCGATTTCACCAATGGCGAAATGAAATGGGATATCGTGCCGCAACCGCAGTAGAGATCGAGAACATTCTGATCCGGTGAAAAATCGGCGGCTCTCAGTGTCTGATTGTAGAGGACTTCCGTCTGATAAGTGTTCGTCTGAAGAAATGTCATAGGCAAGACCTTGAATTTGTGCGGTCCGATAATCTCGAAGAAATCACCATCGCTCCAGAGAAGTTCCTCGCGTTCGCCAGCCGCAACATTTGCTTGTGACGAGTTGATAGTCCGATAAATAGCGGCAATCTTGTCGAATTTTGATCTGAGAACTTCCACAATCTTCATGATCTCAGGGCGGTCGCCCTTATTTGTGACGATGTTAACCTGTATTCTTCCCGTCTGCTTGCTGTCGCGGATCACCAGAAATCGAATGAAACCGTGATGTTCGCTGATGTGATAGGCGGGGATTTCAAGCTCGTTAACGAGCTTCTTCGTCTCAGCGAGAATCTCGTTGGAAAGCTCTGATTGCAGCAGGCATTCCTCCACATCGAATATTTCGTTCCATCTTCCGCGCACATGCAGACCGAGCCTTGCCGGCGCCCCTGCAATCGGCAGAAACGAAAATTCCATTTTGTTGCGATAGTAGAATTCCTGCTGACATCGGATTATCTCTTTGATCGGCGGATTCTGCTCGCCGCCGATACGCACCAGAGCATCCCTGATGAAATCCTGCTTGTAGTGCAACTGCTTCTCGTACGGCACATTCTGGAAGCTGCACCCGCCGCAGACATCGAAATGCCTGCAGGGCGCTTTGATGCGATCATCCGATGGCTCGATAATGTCAATCGCCACTGCCTCCAGGAAGGAGCGCTTCTTCTTCACGATTCTCGCCGTAAGTCTGTCGCCGGGGATTCCGCCCGTTACAAAGACTACTTTGTCTCCGACTCGACCGACACCTCTGCCGGTGAACGCCATTGAATCAATGGTGACTTCTATCTCGGACCCTATCGAGATTCTGGTGGGCACTATGGCAACTCCAATCGGGGGAAGTCACTTGGCAAGTTCGACGAAATGGTCAACCTCACTCTTCTTTCATAAGCGAATCGGCAGGAATCGCGTACTTGAGCAGTGAATCAAGTATTTCCTCAGGGTTCTCGTAGAAGTCGGGATCGACCGTGAGTATTTTCACAAACATATTCTGCGCGAGTGCGGAGTCTCCACGAGTCTCGAACATTCGCCCAAGATTATATAGCGCGTAAGTGCTGCTCGAATCATAATACAGAACGGTCTGGAATTCCTCTTCGGCGAGATTATCGTAGCCGAGCTGCATGTAGACAATACCAAGATTCAGATGCACAGTCGGTTCCTCAGGGTATTTCTGCGTAAGCGCTTCGTACAACTCCCGCGATTCTGCGACCTTTCCGATTTTGCTGTAGGCGTGAGCGAGGCCAAACAGAGCATCAGGATTATCCGGTGAGATTGCCACCCATCTTTCATAGTAAACGGCGGCGGAGTCGTTGTGACCCCGTTCGAGGTGATGTTCCGCCATGCGCACAAGTCCGAATTCCGAATTCGGGAAATAGGTCAGAAACTCCGCGTAAGCGTCGTAGAGAAGTTCATCCTTTTGCAGTTTCTCAAGCGTTAGAATCAGATTCCTGCGAGCGTCGTAGAAATCGGGCCGCACAGACAGCGCTCGGCGATACTTCTTCTCAGCCTCCTGATACACTTCCTGCTTTGAGTAGACGTTACCGAGGCCATTGAGCAGTGTCGGGGAGTCCGCGTTGATTTCGAGGCCATCGAGATATGCTCTCTCAGCCCTGTCGGTATCCCCTGCGTTCCAGGCTATAGTGCCGAGCCTGAGGTGCTGGGTGGCATAGTCCTCATCGAGATTCACGAAATCATAGTTCGACATAAACAGAAACGCTGCAAAGATCAGGATCGGGATTGTCAGCCTGCGTATTTCTCCCGCCTTCACTCGATTGATGATCTCGAATATTCCGACAGATGCGAAAATAATCACAACATAAAGCATTGGACTGCGTGTCTCGATGTTCACATACAACAGGAACGGCACAAGCGCAGTAGAAACCAGGAATGCGTATAGCAGCATGAGCCTACGCCAAGCGACGATTGTGAGAAGCAGCCCGACGACAGAAAGCGGGATCAGGAATCCCATTGGGAAGCTCAGGCTTCTATCCCACACGAGGACCGATAATACTGTCGAGAATCTGCGGTCGAAATAGACAGATCCGTCAGAATGTATTTCATGGCCGTTAAGAAGCAGCGAGACTTTCCTGGTGAAGTTTCCAAGCGCCTTCCCCGGTTCTCTGGTCAAGAACGTCAGCGACTGATCCAGATAGAAAGTACAGACACCCCTTGCCGACAACTCTTCTTTCTTCAGACTCTCAGCGAGATTCTTAGCTGCCACGAAGTTCCGCATTGTTTCCGGATTCTGTCCCACAAGATATGGCGTCTTGCCATCTGATGCTGCGTTATTTCCGGCGAACAGCTCGATACCAATATTCGAAGAAATCAGAATGAAGTTGCCGGACTTCGACAGATTGTGAAAGGTCAGCGGCGCGATTATGATCGACATACCGGCGAGCAAGACTCCCCATCTGGAGAGTTTTGTCATCAAGCTCACTCTGAACCTGTACAGTATCCACACGAATACCAGGATTCCAAATATAATCAGGAACGGCATTGTGATCGCTGCCAGACCTGCGAACAGCCCTGCGAAGAGATACTGCTTGAGGGGAGAGTCCTTGTCGATACGCGCCAGATAGAAGAGACTCAGGAGCAGGAAAAACGTTGCCAATGTTGACGGGAAGAGTCCGGCGCCGAGATAGATGAAGACTCCATACAATGCCGCGATCAAACCGGATGTCACCGCGATCTTCTCAGAGAAGAACCGGCGGGCTATCAAAAAGGTCAGACCGCACGAGAACGATCCGACAACTGCCTGAACAATTCCTACGACGAATTTGCTGTTGCCTGAAACGGCATAGAAGATTCCGACGAAATACGCATAGAGTGGCGCGCGAAAGAGTGCGAAATCGGGGAAGAAGCTTTCTCTCGCGATCGACTTTGACCATAGATCATAGAATCGCGGATCGGCCACCAGATTCTCAAAAAACGGAGACGCTGATGCCTCGATCAGATATACAAGCCTGACAATCAGCGCCACCGCGACGACGATAGCGAGATTTCTGTGATTGAATTGTGCCTCATCTTTCGACTGCTTATCCATAGCGATCTAATATATGAAATTTGAGGACATGCGCAAGCTCCTGTATATGGATTGACAAACCCATTAATAGTTGTTAGAATGTAAGGGCCATCGCTGAGTCCTCAGCTGAAATTGAATCAAGCTTTCTGATGGCAATCGTGTTGGTAATAGAGTTGTCATAATCCGGGGGAACTATGATCAAGAAGATATATATTCAGAACTACAAGATTTTCAAGAAGTTCGAGCTTGAGTTGAATACCGGCTTCAACATTCTCGTCGGTGATAATGAAGTTGGCAAGTCCACCATTCTTGAAGCCATCAATCTCGCGTTGACGAAACGTCTAAATGGAAGGTTGATAGAGTACGAGTTAACGCCCTATTTGTTCAACGCATGTGTTGCCAGTGAATACATTGACTCCATCGTCGCTAGGAAACCCATCGCCCCGCCTGAAATCATCATTGAATTGTATCTTGAAAACAACGATGACTTGGCTTCGCTAAGGGGTACCAACAACTCCAAGAAAGAGGATTGCGTCGGTGTTAAGCTGGAAATTGTGTTTGATGAAGACTATAAAGAAGAGTACGAAAGCCTGATTCACGATAACGTCAAAGTGGAGTTGATACCAACCGAATACTACAAATGTCAGTGGTATTCATTTGACCATAACGCCCTCACGGCACGCGGTCTAAACATACGGTCGTCATACATAGACGCGACCACAATCCGTCTCCAGAGCGGCACCGATTACTACTTGCAGGATATCATCAGATCCAGTCTTGATGCGAAAGAGCGAGCGGAATTGAACATAGCGTATAGAGGTCTGAAAGAGGCTTTCGCCGAGACCCAGTCCATTCGGAATATCAACGATAGATTGATTGGCAAGAAGGGGGCGATCACAGAGAAAGATTTGTCCATATCAATGGACATTTCCCAGAAATCGAATTGGGAAACGAATCTGGTCCCCCACTTGGATAAACTTCCGTTTCAGCTGATCGGTAAGGGTGAACAGAGCGCACTGAAGATACTGTTGGCCCTCGACAGGAAAGCCACCGAGACTGACATTGTCCTAATTGAAGAGCCGGAGAATCATCTGTCGTTCTCGTCAATGAATTCGTTGATTTCTAAGGTCAAGGATAGATGCCTCGAGAAACAGATAATCTTGACCACACACAGTGCTTATGTACTCAATAAGCTCGGGCTTGAGAATCTCATTTTACTCGGCAGCTCAGCTGCTACGACATTGAGACAATTGCCTGGAGATACTCTGAAGTACTTTCGCAAGCTATCTGGCTATGACACTCTCAGGTTAGTGTTGGCACGAATAGCGATCTTGGTTGAGGGTCCATCAGACGAACTGATTGTGCAGAAAGCCTACTTGCAAGAGCACGGGAAGTTACCGATTGAAGAACGCGTAGACGTAATCAACGTCCGGGGTTTGTCCTTCCGCAGATTCTTGGATATTGCGAAAGAACTGAACAAAGAAGTTGTAGTAGTTACTGACAACGACGCGGATTATGAAAAGAACGTGCAGGAGAAATATAAACCGTATAGCGGCGCGCCGACAATCCGCATCTGCGCATCGACCGACGAGTTGGCCCCCTCGCTCGAACCGCAACTACTCAAAAGCATCGGACTTACTAACCTAAGTCGGATGCTCGACAGAGAATTCTCGGACGATCAGGAGGCGCTTGACTATATGTGTAATAACAAAACAGAGTGCGCGCTTCGGATCTTCGATGAGAAGACTGAGGTCGCGATGCCGGAGTATATTAGAGATGCGGTCAAGTCATAACAGTATTGCTCTTATCTCTGCTGCCGGCTCTGGAAAGACAACTCATATTGTCGATCAGGCATTGAGCTACACTGGTGGTCGGATATTAATTACAACCTATACGAATCCAAATCTGGAACAAGTAAGGGGTCTATTAATCGATAGAGCTGGATATGTTCCTGAGAAGATAACAGTACAGACATGGTTTACATTTCTGCTTCGGCATGGCGTACGCCCCTATCAGAATCAAATGGGAGATTGGCCGCGTGCAAGATCGATATATTATGGGAAAAAAAGTGCCAAATTCCACAAGAAGAACAACTACTTCACCGGCATGAACGATATATACGACTTTAAAGTAGCTGAATTTGTCGATGAATGCAACAAGAAGTCAGACGGGCTGATAGGTAAACGGTTGGAGAAGATATACAGCAAGATATTTGTAGATGAACTTCAAGATCTTGCTGGTTACGACCTCTCAGTCTTGGAGATGCTGTTTAGATCCACGATTTCTGTTGAGGTCTTGGGCGATCCGCGTCAGGCAACATACAGCACCAACAATGCTATGAAGAACAAGCAGTGGAGGGGGAGTCGAATCTACGGTTGGCTAAAGGAACAAAGACGACTCGGTCTGGTTTCGATAGATGAACACTGCAATAGTCACCGCTGCAATCAAGAGCTGTGCGACTTTGCGGACCGTCTGTTTCCGGAATTGCCAAAGACGACTTCGTCAAATGCAGTCCGGACGGGACATGATGGCGTCTTTTCGGTGAATCGGGTGGACATAGCGGAATACATGAGAGCGTACCGTCCGAGCCTGCTACAGTATAACAAGACGGCAGTGACTTCCGGTTTCCCTGCGATCAATATTGGCCTTACTAAGGGCAAGACCTACGACCGTGTCCTTATATTTCCAACTAAATCCATGCTCGGATATCTTGCCTCTGGTGATCCCGAGGAGAAAGTTGACAAGCCAGCCCTTTACGTGGCAATTACGAGGGCTAAGTATAGTGCAGCCTTTGTAGTTGATGACGCTTCCATCTCTTCCAGTATTCCACATTGGAATTCCGAAGGTGATAGCAAAGCAGCTCAGGATCTCTGAGTGAGATGCTGCCCTCCGCGTGACTTCAGATCACTGACCTGCAAACACCATCCCCCCAGTTTTTTGTTGCCTGAACACGGGTCATCATCTACCTTCCCCACGCGTAATGCGCTCAAAACCAAGGAGAAATTGATGGCTCATATAATACTCATTCATGGCAGGGAAGTACTCGATTCACGCGGAAATCCAACGGTTGAGGTCGAAGTCCTCACCAATGACGGCTCGTTCGGACGAGCGATTGTGCCATCGGGCGCATCGACCGGCGCCCACGAGGCGCTCGAACTGCGCGACGGTGACAAGAAACGGTACCTCGGCAAGGGTGTACTCAAGGCTGTCGAAAATGTGAATGAGAAAATCGCGGTTCCTCTTGTGGACGAGGCGATTCCGGTAACTAAGCAACGACTAATCGACCAGTTCCTGATTGATCTCGACGGCACCGACGACAAGTCGAAACTTGGCGCCAACGCTATCCTCGGCGTCTCGCTCGCCTGCGCCAAAGCCGCTGCCGATTACATGGGTACTCCGCTTTACCGGTATCTCGGTGGCACGAATGCCAATCTGCTGCCGGTCCCAATGATGAACATCCTCAACGGCGGATCGCATGCCGACAACAACGTCGATCTGCAGGAATTCATGGTCATGCCTGCAGGATTTGACAGCTTCTCCGATTCACTGAGATGCGGCATAGAAATTTTCCATAATCTCAAGAAAGTCCTCCATTCCAAGGGACTCAGCACCGCTGTTGGCGACGAGGGAGGCTTTGCGCCGAACTTGAAATCGAATCGCGAAGCAATCGAAGTCATAATTGAAGCAATCGAGAAAGCCGGGTACTCTCCGGGCGAGCAGGTGTTCATCGCTCTCGATCCCGCGGCCAGCGAATTCTACGACGACAAGGCAAAGATGTATAATCTCGCGGGCGAGGGACGCAAACTATCGTCTGACGAGATGGTCGACTTCTACGAGCAACTTTCGATGGATTTCCCGATCATATCAATCGAGGATGGCCTCGCCGAGGATGACTGGGACGGATTTGTCAAGATCAACGAGCGCATCGGACACCGTGTCCAGATTGTCGGTGATGATCTGTTCGTCACCAATCCGAAACGTCTCGCAAAGGGTATCGAGCTGAATGCAGCAAACTCCATTCTGATCAAACTGAACCAGATCGGGACTCTCACCGAGACGCTCGACACGATTACGATGGCAAAGCTAAACGGCATGACTGCGGTAGTCTCGCATCGTTCGGGCGAAACGGAAGATACGACAATCTCTGATGTGGTCGTGGCCTCGGCTGCTGGCCAGATAAAGACCGGATCGGGCTGCCGTACAGACAGAATCGCAAAATACAATCAGTTGCTCCGAATCGAAGAAGAACTTGCCGGCACGGCGCATTTTTCGGGGATGTCAGCGTTCTACAACCTGAAATGAGATAGATTTGCGGAAACCGAGACAGATAAAGGATAGATCACCGCGCAAGCTGATCGAACGCCTACGCAAGAAGGCGTCGCCTTACCGGAAATATCTCATACGCGGTGGTGTCATTTGCCTCGTGGCGTTCATATCGTACAGTTTCCTCGGTGGTGAGTTCGGTTTCCTGAACCTTATGCGGATGCAGGGGCACAGGAATCAACTCCAGGTGGAGAAGCGGCAGTTGATTGCTGAAATTGTCGATCTCGAAACCCGCCTGGAGCGAATCAAGTCTGATTCGGAATATGTCGAGAAACTTGCCCGTGAGAAGTATGGCCTCGCCAAAAAGGGCGAAGTCATTATCCGAATACCGGAAAAACTAAGCTACACACCAGAATGAGTCTGCACAAAACAGAAGCCGTAATTCTGAAGAATGCCCGCTCAGGAGAATCTTCGCTGCTGGTCTACTGCTTCCTCAAAGATGGGGGCAGACAAAACCTTCTGGCAAAAGGCGCGCGCAACCCGAAGTCTGTGATGGTTGGCAGGCTCGAACCATTCTCGCACGCCGAGATTCTCTACTATCAATCCGATGCTGAAAAACTCGGTATTGTTTCTCAGGCCGAGGTGATCCGAAGCAATCAGTTACTCTCAGAGGATATTCGTCGTTTGTCGCACGCGTCGGCGATAGTGGAAACTCTGGAAGACATTGTGCCACAAGCTGAATCGAGCGAGGCTGTCTTCGATTTGCTGCAAAAGAGTTTCTATCAGATGAACTACTGTCACGGCTCGAAACTCGAGTTTATCTTCGCGGCATTTTTGCTCAAACTCCTCAGTCTCTCCGGGTTTCACCCCGAATTCAATCGCTGCGTAAAGACCGGCGAGGATCTTTCTGACATCGATGAAGCTCTATTCTCGTCAGCAGATGGCGGAGTTGTGGCGGCGAGTGCCGCCGATAAAGATGCTCTCTATTACAAGCTAAACAAAGGTACGCGCAGAGTTCTGAACCTGATTCTATCGTCAGACATGGACAAATTGGGCTCCGTCAATTTCTCGAACGATCAGAAAAAGCTTGTCCGCGCGATGCTTCTTAAGTTTCTTTCCATCCATACTGAACGGGCGCCCAAGCTGGCGTCCCTCGATTTTCTCGATCGCATCAAGCCTGCTGAATAGGTCAAGGAGGTCTCTGTGGCTAAGGCGAAAAGCAACGATCTGATGGATAGAATTGTCTCTCTCTGTAAACGGCGCGGGTATATTTTCCCGTCATCAGAGATCTACGGTGGAATTGGAAGCTGCTACGACTACGGTCCGCTCGGCGTCGAACTGAAACGCAATCTCAAGAACGACTGGTGGACCACGATGACCCAAAAGCGGGATGATGTCGAGGGTCTGGATGCCGCAATTCTGATGCATCCGAAAGTCTGGGAAGCCTCCGGTCACGTAGCAGGATTCACCGATCCGATGGTCGATTGCCGCACCTGCAAGGCACGATTCCGAGCCGATACGCTCAGCGAGGCGCGCTGCCCGAACAAGCCGTCGAAATCGCCGGTCGAAAACGGATGCGATCTCACCGAACCGCGCATGTTCAATCTGATGTTCAAGACCTTCATGGGACCGGTCGAGGAGGATTCCGCGGTTGTCTATCTCCGTCCCGAGACTGCACAGGGAATCTATGTCAATTTCCACAATGTCCTGCAGCCGTCGCGTCAAAGAGTCCCGTTCGGAATCGCGCAGATCGGCAAGGCGTTCCGCAACGAGATTACACCCGGCAATTTCATCTTCCGTACGCGCGAATTCGAGCAGATGGAGATGCAGTTCTTCATTCATCCATCCGAGGATGAGAAGTGGTTCGAGTATTGGAAAGAACAACGCTGGCAGTACTATCTCGATCTCGGAATCCAGAAAGAGAAACTCCGCACGCATGATCATGGCCCCGATGAACTCGCGCACTATGCCAAGAAGGCTATCGA
>Ga0180009_10002694_pt1 | contig 20791 bp, 21 predicted proteins | sample OS_PC_MetaG_FD_123537 | JGI IMG/M metagenome (GOLD analysis project Ga0180009, IMG submission 123537) | Groundwater microbial communities from the Aspo Hard Rock Laboratory (HRL) deep subsurface site, Sweden - OS_PC_MetaG | ecosystem: Environmental > Aquatic > Deep subsurface > Groundwater...
ATCAATTAACTGCACCAAATTCCATCATTTTTGTTTTCCCCACACACGTGGGGGTGTACCTTTGATAAGTGTATCGTTGTTATTTAGGCTCCCGTTTTCCCCACACACGTGGGGGTGTACCTGCAAGATATGTGGCATAGTATTACAAGGTAGTGTTTTCCCCACACACGTGGGGGTGTACCTACGCTGAGGGTATTCCGCTGAACGCCGCCTACGTTTTCCTCACACACGTGGGGGTGTACCTCGCCGCCATGCTCAAGCTTCTCAAAGGAGCGCGTCCTTTTAATTGTCTTTTATCAGCTGTGGGGGGCAGGCGACTATTCATAATTTATCGCAAATCTAATTATTGTGCGCTTTTATCCCCGGCAATTTTATCAGATCCTTGTCGCAGATCTAATTAGATAACATATCCCAACTCATGCTCTTTCTCCACCACATTCTCCCTAATCATACAATTGAATACCTCACGATCACTCCCAAAATGCGCCCGCCGATGGCAGTTCGGACAAACTCCCGCAACCCATGCAGGATGGTCCGGGCCACCATCGGAAAGACTACGAACGTGGTGCGTCTCTAAAAAAGGCCGTCCCGCCGCAGTGGTGAATGGCGCCTCATTTCCACATGCCTCGCACACGCCGCTGGCTCTCAACATTACATATGCCTTGACCGCTTCACTTCTATCATACGCAGAGTTCAAACTCTCCCGTGGTTGTCTTGGAGATCCTTCCTCACCTAATGCTCTTTGTCTCAATTCATCCATGGATAAAGTCGCCATGTCTTCAAAACCTTCATTATCTTGGGCACTAATACTTGGATCAAAAGAATCTTCTGGAATCAAATGGAAGACAAAAGCTCTTCTAAAGTTTTCTTCCACATCTGGTGCTTCTCGAAACTCAAAACCTGAGCAAATCATTTGATCGACATAGCGAACTACCCCCTCGTCAACATATTCAAAAAGGTAAAGATCCTTTCCATTTTCAATGTGATCGCGAATTGCTTTGTTTCCACGAACAAACTCCATATCACCACGCTGGCCCTCACCAGTATAAAGAAATACACCTTCTTCGGTCCAGCTATCACGGTAGCCATATTCCTCACCTTGTGCTCCGGTAAAGAGAAAAATGACTGGGTAATCAGCTGGAGTACTGATTCCCCCTTGTTGTTGGCCTCCATATCGATTATGTAACTCGCGCCTGATGTAAGATTTTCCCTTGATAAACATTATTCTCCCTCAAATGAATAGGCCTATCAACCATTACTATATCATGAAATTCTTCATCTATTTTCAGGTAATAGTATTAAACTCGCCTTTCAGTGGGTAGGTTTCAAAATTGATCTGCCACAGATAAGGGTGAAAAGAATGTAGACACCCTATTATCCATACATCTTTTCGCTCTGAAAATATCGATAATTGCCAATATTCCCCCTTGATTAAATAGATATTTATATATATAATAGTATAAATTAACAATTCACCACCGCCACCACCACGGACTCACCATGCCCAAACGTCCCAGAGGCGCGCAGCCAGGCAACACCAACGCCCTCAAACACGGCTTCTACTCCCAACGCTTCTCCCAACTCGAGCTTACCGACCTCGAAACCGCTCTCGGTGAGGGTCTCGGTGACGAGATCGCTCTCCTGCGGGTCCTCATCCGCCGTTTCGTCGAAGCCATCGAAGCCCAACCCGAACTTCCCCTTGATGACACTTCAATCTACCTCAACGCCATCGGTTCTAATATGACCCGCCTCGCCGGCCTGCTGCGCGCCGATAAATTGCTCACTGGCTCCGATGACTCCGCTGTCATGCAAGCCATCCATAACGCCATCTCAGAATTCACAGAGGATCTCAAAGATGCCTGATTGTTCCCTTGGCCTCCATGTCGATGATTTCATTCTCAAGTCCCAATCTCTTAAGGTCTCTGTCCATATTTTGCGCACAGAATTTGCGAAGTGTCCTGCTTGTGATCAGTATGAGACCTGCAATCTCAGGGAAGGTTTCAGAGACCGCATCAATGCCGCCGTCTCCGAAATCACTGAAGAATGGAATCTCGCGGAGTCCTTCTGATGGAAGGGGATCCCACAACGCTGTTACTCACCGAGCAGCTCAAACATCTCAACACGCTCTACAAAGCCCGCATCGACGCCCTCGAAGAGAAGCTCCGCCACACCAAAGAGATCAGTGATCACCGTCTCTCCGCCCTCGAAGACGTCACGCACGATCACGAGAACCGTATCCGGGAAGCCACCCAGGGTGTCACCCAGTTCAAGTTATTTTCCGGCCTGGCTTCCGGCGGCTCCGGGGTAATGTCCCTCGTCGCTTTGCTCAAAGCCTTCTTGAATTTCTAATTTTCTCTACCGCCCACTGAAACCCATCATGCCAGCGCTCAAAGACAAGATCAAGCAGTTACTCAAAGACATCGAGAAATTTTCCAAATACGGTTCCGGTCTCACCCTCCGCAAATACCAGCGAGAGCCTGCCCGGGCGATTGTCGATTCTGTCGTCAACAAGCGCGGTCTTTCCTTCGTGATCATTTTCCCCCGCCAATCCGGTAAGAACGAACTCCAAGCTCAAATCCAAACCTATCTCCTCACCATTTTCAGTATGCTGGAAGCCGAAATGGTAGCCATCTCGCCAACCTGGAAACCCCAATCCTACAACGCCATGCGCCGGCTTGAATCCGTCCTCACCAGTAATCTCATCTCCCGGGATATCTGGTCAAAGCATCGTGATTATATCTACCGTATCGGCAAAGCCCGCATCTATTTCCTCTCCGGCTCACCAACTTCCAATATCGTGGGTGCCACCGCCAATCTCATACTCAGTGTTGATGAAGCGCAGGAGATCCTCACTGAAAAATATGACAAAGAGATCGCACCCATGGCAGCCAGCACCAACGCCACCCGTGTTTTCTGGGGAACGGCCTGGACCACCCGCACCCTGCTTGCCCGTGAATACCAGGCTGCCAAAGCCGCCCAGGAGCAGGATGGCATCCAGCGCGTCTGGCGTCTCACCGCTGATCAGGTTGCCGCCGAAGTCCCCCCTTATGGCAAGTTCGTTGCCGAACAGATCGCCAAATTGGGTCGTAATCATCCCATGGTCCGCACCCAGTATTATTCCGAGGACATCGATGCCGAAGGGGGACTCTTTCCTGCTTCTCGCCTTGTCCTGCTCTATGGTGCTCATCCGCCCCAGCTCACCTCCCTTGCCAGTCATATCTATGTCATGACTCTCGACGTGGCAGGGGAGGATGAGTCCGGATTTGATCCCCGAAGCGCAAGCGGAGTGGGATTTGATCCCCGAAGCACAAGCGGAGTGGGGCAGGATCTGGAAACGCTCTCCAATCCTTCTCGGGACGCCACCGCCCTCACCATCGCCGAAGTCGATCTGCAAAGCATTGCCGATCCTGCCGTTCTTCTTCCCACCTACCGCATCGTCTATCGCCAGAAATGGGTGGGTGTCAAACACACCACCATTTACGCCCAGCTTCTTTCCCTTGCCGAGTCCTGGAACATCCGCTATCTCGTTTGCGATGCGACCGGTGTGGGCGCGGGTCTCACCGCCTTTCTTTCCAAATCCCTGGGTGATAAAGTCATCCCTTTCACTTTCAACAGCCGTACCAAATCCGACCTCGGCTGGTCTTTCCTTGCCCTCGTTGACTCTGGAAGATTGAAGGAGTTTGCAATTTCGAAGTCAGGGAATAATTACAATCAGTTAGCCTCCCTCCAATCCGAATATTTCCAGCAGCTCGAATTCTGTCAATATGAGATCATCCCCGGTCCCGATAAGAAAATAAAATGGTCTGTTCCGGATGGCACCCGTGATCCCGCCACCGGTGAATTTATCCACGATGATCTCGTGATATCAGCTGCAATGCTAAGTCTTCTTGATGATCAACCCTGGTCTCTCGCCAGCCCAACCACCATCATCACTGCCAAAGACCCTCTTGACGAAATGAAAGGATTTTAATATGGCCAATTTATCTAACAATAATTTTGCTTTTGGGATCGATCTCTCCCGCTATAATACCTCACTGGAGCGCAGCGGAACCCCCGAAGCGAAGCGGAGTGGGGCAGACGGCCGAATTCTATATTTCAAAAATGGAGCAAAATCATGATTAATTCCAACCTTGCCTTCGGCATCGATCTCTCCCGCTACAACACCTCGCCTGACGGTCGTATCAAAGTTAACTTCGACACCATCGCAGCTCACGATCCCGAAGTGGTCTTCATCGCCATGCGCGCCGGCATTTCCTGGGGATACCAGGATCTCTGGTTCTCCTATTATTTCCAGGAAGCAGGGCGGATTGGCAGGGTACGGCTGGCTTATCATGTGCTTTACCCAGGCGAACCAGCAGTCGCACAGATGGATAACTTCTTTCGCATCCTCGGTGAAGCTGACCTGAGCCAAACGCCATTGGTGCTGGATCTCGAACTTGATCATGGTCAGTCTGTCGCTCGCATCACGCAATGCACCGCCCGGTCAGTTGATCTTATCCAAAGGCGGACAGGTCGACCCGCTATTATTTACTCCCGTGCCGGCTGGGTGAACCAGTATCTCAAAGTTTCTGATCTGCCACCGGTGCATTGGTGGCTGGCGCAATATCGCTGGCCCTGGCCATACCCGCTCGCCACACCTGAATATCCCTGCCCGCCTGCCTTGCCAAAGGGTGTCACCACCTGGTTGGCTCACCAGACCGCCGCCCGCGGGCTGTCCATTGGTGCCCCCGCCGCGCACTTCATGGACTACAATCGCTGGAACGGGGACAAAGCCACCGTTCTCAGCTACGTCCATCGCCAACCCGAAATTCCCATCACCTGTCCCATTGACCAGCAGCCCTGTTACAGATTGACAGAGGGGAGCAGTAATGCCTAACCCTCTTTCCACCTTCTTCTCCCGACTCGTCTCTCCGATTGTCACTCAGACCGTCCGGGAAGCCCTCGCCGTCACCGAGACCGATAACACCTTCTTTGTTGGCACTCGTTCTTATGATGAATCCGATCGTGATCGCCTTGAATACGACCGCGCCGACATCCTCGATCAGTGCCTTGCGGCCTGGCGTGATAATCCTCTTGCCCGCCGCATCGTCGAACTCACCAGCCAGTACGTCGTCGGCGCCGGTCTCGATCTCAAGTGCAAAGACAACAAAACCAAATCCTTTATTGACCTCTTCTGGAATCACCGCCTCAACCGCATGGACTCCCGCGTGATCGAAATGTGCGATGAGCTCACCCGGACGGGTAATCTCTTTATCCTTCTCAGCACCGACGCGTCCGGCATGTCCTACATCCGCATTCTTCCAGCATCCAATATCGATCGGATCGAACCCTCGCCTAACGATATCGAACAGCCCCTGCTCTTTATTACCAAAGCCGGTCAGGATTTTGAACCCATTGTCTATCCTTCCTATGATCATCTCACTGATGCCGTCAACGAGTCCGGCAAGTTTCCGGCTGTTGTCCTGCACTATGCCATCAACCGTCCTGCCGGCGCCCAGTGGGGGGAGTCCGATCTCGCACCCCTGCTGATCTGGCTTCGCCGTTATTCCGCCTGGCTCGAAGACCGGGTCCGTCTCAACCGCTTCCGCAATGCTTTTCTCTATGTTGTCACCGGTCAGTTCACTTCCGAAGTCGCCCGCAAAGCTCGCCAGGTTGAGCTTGCTGCCAATCCGCCATCCCCTGGATCCATTCTTGTTACGGACACTTCCGAAACCTGGTCTGTTATTTCCCCCAAACTCGAAGCGCTGGACGCCATGCAAGACGGTTTGGCTCTCAAAAAGATGATCGCCGCCAGTGTCGGTCTCCCGCTCCATTTCCTTGCGGAGCCTGAGGGTTCCACTCGCACCACCGCCGAAGCTGCCGGTGGTCCGACCTTCCGCCGCTTTGAACAACGTCAGGAATTCTTCCTTTGGCTTCTCAAAGACCTCCTGCAGGTGGTCGTTGCCCGCCGCTCCCGAGTTGATCACGCCCTTTATAACGCTGAGACTGTTCAGGTCAATGGGGCGGATATCTCCGCCCGCGACAACGTCGCCCATTCCATCGCCGGTGTGAACATCCTCACCATGTTCGAGCGCCTTTACGACCTGGGTCTCATTGACCAGCGTGAGCTCCTCCGAATTTCGTATAGGTTTACAGGGGAATCCGCCGACATTGACGAGGTCTTATCCAATGGCTCAGGAAAAGACAACCGCCAAAAATCAAATCCACTCAAAACTGCCCGTAATGATCCTGTTAATCCTGTGACCGGCGAACCAGTAGACAAAAGGATCTAAAAATGACCATGAAACCTAACCTGTAGGTGGGTCCCTGACCCACCAAAAGGAGTCTCTATGCCCGAACCACAAACCGCTTTCCTCACCGAGCATCAAGCCCGCTTCACTGCCAGCGCCCATCCCCTCTCCACTGGCGCCTTTGAGATCCTCTGCATCACTGCCGGGGATGGCAACGGTTGGAAATTCTCAGCCGATGTCCTCAAAGCGTCTCTTTCCCATTGGGCGGGCGCCCATTGCTTCATTGACCACGCCTGGCTTTCCCGTTCCGTCCGTGACCTGGCTGGTCAAATCGTCGATCCCGTTTGGGATGAGGATGCCCAGGGCATCCGCGCCACCCTCAAAGCCTTTGGTCCAGGTGGCGAATTGCTCACCGAATTTGGTCGCCAGATTCTTACGGATAGTGGCGAACAGCGCCCCAAACTCGGTTTCTCCGCAGATATCCTCTTCACCTCCAGCGCCAAAAAGGTTAAAGAAATTCTGCGGGTTATCTCTGTCGATCTTGTCTACGATCCTGCCCGGGGTGGCGCTTTTCTCCGGGCAATCAATAGCCTGGCGCGCCCCCAAGACGCACCACAATTAGGAGATTTAATGATGCCTGAACCAACTAACACCTCTCAACCCGCCTTACCCAATATCCCACTTCCAGAACCTGCGCCGGAATTGCATACCGCACAACTTAGCGTTCCTGCTGGCAAAGTCCCCGAAGCGTCAGCGGAGTGGGGCAAAGTCCCCGAAACGTCAGCTGATGCTCCCCCACCTGCACCTCTGCCAGTTCCTGATCAGGGAGACCAGCTCGAAGCCATCCTTGCCGAAGCCCAAAAAGCCCGCGTCCAGATGTGCTCCTATCTTCTCGACTCAGCACTCTCCACGTCCAACCTCCCCAAACCCTTGCAGGAACGCCTTCGGGTGCAGTTCTCAGATCGTGCCTTCGACCCCACCGAACTTCAGGAGGCAATCCAGGACGCCCGCACCATGCTCAGTGATCTAACATCTGCTCATGAGGTCAACGGCCCCGGGCGCATCTCATTAGTCTTCAACGAGCGTGACAAGCTTCAAGCCGCCGTCGATGATCTCTTTGGCAACCCCCGCCCAGATGATCTCAAAGCGCTTCAAGTGCCGTCACTCAGTGGCGTTCGCGAGCTCTATCTTATGCTCACCGGTGATCACGATCTTCACGGTGGCTACTATCCTGATCGCATCCAGTTGGCCACCACAGCCGACTTCTCTGGTCTCGTCAAAAATGCCCTCAACAAGATTGTCGTCAATACCTGGGACCTGTTAGGTCGCGCCGGCTACGACTGGTGGCGCATGATCTCAGTCCAGGAACATTTCACTACGCTGCATGATGTCACCGGTACGCTCATTGGCACGGTTGGCGATCTTCCTGAAGTTGCAGAGGGTGGTGTCTATACTGAATTGGTGATTGGCGACTCTCCGGAGACGGCCAGCTTCACCAAGTACGGGGGTTACATTCCCCTCACCCTCGAACTGATCGACCGTGACGAAACCCGCAAGCTCAAAGCCTATGCCCGTGAATTGGGTTCCGCTGGGCTGCGCAAGATTTCGAAGCTCGTTGCTGAAATCTTCACCGCCAATGCTGGGGTCGGCCCCACCATGGCAGACACCGGCGCTCTCTTCAATGCCACCGCTGTTACCACGGCTGGTGGCCACGCCAATCTTCTCACCACCGAACTCGCCGCTGACTCTTGGGACGCCGCTTGTTTGGCAGTCTACAACCAGCCCATGCTCATCAAAAACGCCGTAACCTACTATGGCACCGGCCCCAAAATGGCGCTCAACCCGAAGTTCTGTCTGGTTCCCCGTACCTTGCAAAAAACGGCGTCTGAAATCCTTCAGGGTGAATTCGTTCGTGAAGCGACCTATGTCTATGACAACGTCCTCAAAGGCACAGCAGTCCCCATTGTGGTGCCGGAATTCACAGATGCCAATGATTGGGCTGCCGCTTGCGATCCCCTGATTGCACCATCCATCTACGTGGGCGACCGTTTCGGCCTCATGCCCGAGATCTATGTCGCTGGCGACGAGCTTTCGCCAGCAGTTTTCATGAGCGACGAGCATCGGCTCAAAGTCCGCCACTTCCTTGCTGTTTGGGTCAATGACTTCCGCCCGCTCCATAAATCCAACGTGCTTCCGCCCGGTCCATAAATCCAACGTGCTATAGACTTGGAAAGGAACAAAATGTCCAAATTCAAACAACTTCTCGGATCCCGGAAATTCTGGGCTGCCATCGTCGGTCTCGCGCTGGTGATTGTCAAAGTCTGGCAGCCCGACTTCCCCTTGACAGAGGATCAGCTCACCGCCATCGTCTATGTCCTTGTCGCCTATATCCTCGGCACCGGCATCGAAGACGGTCTCAGCCGAAGTCCCATTAAATAGTTTTTTCTCCTCTGCTCTCCTCCCTCAATGTCCCCCCTGAAAATGGGGGGACGAAGTCCCCGAAGCACAAGCGGAGTGGGACGAAGAAAGGATTTTCAATGGCTCAATCTGAACTTGATCTCCAAAAAATCGCCTCCAAACTCGTTGGAGGAAAACCTCTCGCTTTCAAACTTTACGATTCCGGTGTTCTTGTTGTCATCGGCCCTGATGGGCGCAAGTTCAGCTTCTCTCAGGAAGAATGGCAAAGTCCCCGAAGCGTCAGCGGAGTGGGACACAAAGTCCCCGAAGCATCAGCGGAGCGGGAAAGCAGCGCAGAGTCAAAAAAAGACCCTTCTCTGCCCAAAAAGCCACAACAGCAATCCAAATCTCCACAGTCCGCAATTCCGGCGCCCACAGCCCCTCAAAAACAACCTAGAGGGCGCCCAGCGACAAAGTCCCCGAAGCGTCAGCGGAGTGGGGCAAAGTCCCCGAAGCGTCAGCGGAGTGGGGCAAAGTCCCCGAAGCGTCAGCGGAGTGGGAAAGCATCTAAGAAATAAACCCATAGGACATTCCCATGACCGCCACCCTTACCACCATCCGTGATCAGGTTGAAGCTCATCTGGATGATGCCAGTAACCTGATCTGGTCCACTGATTCCCTCGATGAAGCCATCCGCACCGCGCTTGTCGAGTTAAGTCGGGTTTCTGGAACAGACCTGACGCTCTCCGGTTTGGATGGTGCAGCTGAAACCACGCTCCCTGACCAAGATGATCATGTCTTGATCCTGGGTGCTGTTGCTTATGCCCTGCAGTTCGTAGCCGCTGGCGATATAAAATCCCTGCCCCTCAGTGATGATGCTAAACCGCAGGCGCTCACCATGCTTATTAAGCAAAGGATGGACGCGTTCCATGATCTTCTTGAAAAAGTCAGGGTCCGCTATCTGCAAGAGTCCGCTGATCATCCTTATTCGCAGTGGGAGTGGGACGAAGGAGAAGACTTTTTTACATGAATCAGATTGCGATTGGTGACTCTTCCGCCGGCTGGGTGGTGTTGGCTGGCCAGTCCGTGTCCGTGCCCTTCTTTCGTTGTGCTTATCAACCGGTTTTCTCTACCACTAGTAAAACCAATGAAAGCATCGAAATCCAGATAAAGGGCACTCCCTCTGAAATCACCACCGGTTTGGGCTCGCTTGAAGCTATCATCCAGCGTGCCAGCCTTTATGATCGCGCCGGCTACCCCGTCGCTCAATATCTCCGCTTCCAGCCATCCGCTGGTGGTGATTATTATTACGCCCCTCTGTCTGATCTTCATCTCGAAACCCATCCTGACGGTTATGTCACGCATCAAGTCGGCTCGTTGGTCGTCACCCTTCATTTCACCCGCCCCAATCATTTTGACAGCGACGAAATAGAGCTTCCCCTCACCACCAAATCAGTAACCGATCAGACCGGCGGGGTCGCGCTGATCAACCATTCAGACTATCATACTGGTCACACCAACAGCGTCCTGGTCAAGCCTGCTGATGTTGGCGGTGCGCTCCCCGCCCCCCTGCGGGTCGAACTCACTAACACTTATGCAACTGACTACTTGAAGGATATTTATATTGGCTCTTTCCATCACCTGACGGTCAATGATGAAGATATTTTCCATCTTCACGCGACTGACTATGAAGGCGGTACGCTCTATTCCAATGCTGGTGCTATTAATATTTATTACGCAAGAGACACCATCACAACTACATCGTGGGAGGGAATCGGTTATTGGCTTCTATCAAGTGATCGAGTTCTCGATCTTTCCGGTCGTTTCTTCCGGCCAGTCCTGCATTTCTACAATGCCCATGCCTATTCTGATCTGCAATTGAAAATCTTCTTTCGCCGTGGGTCTGATGTGCTTTGCGAATATGAACCTGTCTGGTCCGATCCGGATTATAAATATGTCATTTTCCCTCCGGTTCAAATTCCACCTAATCAACTGCTTTTGGAATCTGATCCTCATCATATCGAGGTGTTCCTCTATGGTCAGCACAATACCTCAGGCACCTACACCATCGACATTGATCATCTCACTTTACTACCCCTCGATTATTCGGCGTTCTTCTTGGGCTTTTATAATATGCTTCAAAACGCAGTTCTCATAGACGATAATTTCCGAAACCTTTATCTCACACAATTTGATCCAACCGGTCCCGGGTATGAGTCCGTCTCTCACCTCCGCCAGGGTGAAGGTCTTTTGATCTGTCCCAATGAATACAACCGCATCTTTTTTTTGATGGCGAACAGTGCCGATAATATCGACATCTTTCGCACTGCTTCCGTCCGGCTCTACTACCGCAAGCGTGTTAGGTTCTTATGAATTTCATAGTTAATTTTGAGAGAAGGGATTTCAGCGGTCCTTTTTTTCCCTCTTGTGAGCTGGTTCCGGAGTGCCTGACCTGGTCCGCCTTTGGCGGTTGCGATCAGGCGGTTTTTTCTGCTTCGGGGCAGGCCAGTGCCCTTCTCGGTCTTTCTGCCTTGCTGCGTTGTGGCGTAAAAGTCTTCGACCCTTTGGGTTCTCCTTCCTGGTGGGGCTATGTTGATCTCGTTGAAATCCGGCTGGATAAAGTCATGATCACGGTTTCTTTAGACCGCCTTTTTAATAAAGTCACGGTCAAGTTTTCGCATCCTTCTCCCGATAATAAACTTGCCGAGCCGGCAGAAACATCACCATCAGACAATACCCAGTCCCAATCAGAATATGGGATCAAAGAAACCACCATCACCATTGACGGGATCGATGCAGATCGTGCTGATTTTCTAAGAGACACCTTTCTCTCTCAACATGCGTGGCCACTTTCAGTCCTTTCCCAGATACCGGACGGTAAAGAACTTCAAGCTCGTGTTCATTGCTCCGGCTGGTTTAAAACTTTATCCTGGCGAACTTATGAAAATAACAACGGCTTCTTTGCCAACTACGGGCCGGGGCCCGGTGTCCATGCTTTCGGCAACGCGTCTACTTCGACTTATGTCGGTCAGTCCTTCACAACGGGGGATCAGCCCTGCTATTTGAAATATGCTTATTTCCAACTTCGTAAAGAAGGCACACCTTCCAAGAATATCTATGCCCGTGTTCACCTCAATGACCCGTGGTATCCGGGGGCAGTTCTGGCCACTTCCCAGGCTGTTGCTTGCTCCGTGTTTCCTTCGACCTCTTATGATTGGATCAAGTTCACCTGGACTACCCCTTACTTGTTGAGTGCGAATACCCGCTACTGGATCACGATTGATCCCAATGGTACGGACGCAGCAAATTATTTTTATATCCGGCTGGATGAAAATCAGACTTATGTTCCTGGAGACGGTCGTTATTGGAACGGGTCCGCCTGGTATCTCTATCCATCAAAGACCCAGCCTGGTGGCCGCCCTGATACCGTGTTCAGGGTGATCTGTTTGAATGATACCTCTGAGCAATTGGCTGCCATTGCTGCTGCCGGCAATCAGTTCCTGCAAAGGATCACCGCAGTCACCACCGGTCGGCAAACCTCGCCTTTCCGGGCAGCCGGCCGTACCTGCCAGGAAGAGATCGAAGACCTTTTGAAATTGGGAACATCCAATGATCGCCTTGTTCTGGCCACTGTCACCCCTGACCGCGACCTCCATTTCTACGAACAACCCGACCCTGCCAATCCTGATATTTTTCTTGATCGTGACAGTCATTTCTACACTAATCAGGGAGTAAAACTCACACCATTTCACCCGCCCATCGGTCGCTTCGCTCGGCTTTCCGCTACTAACCGCATCACCCTCCCTTGGGATCGCCACCGGCTCCCAGCTTGCTTCATCGCCGGTGTGGAATATTTTCCTTCCAACGATCGGGTTGTCGTTAAATCAATCTAAATCATCATCTTTGGGTAAATAATCCTTCCAGGACAATCGCCACTGCTCGGAATAAGATAATTTCTTCTTTGGTTTTGGATCGTGTGACCGCAGTCTATGGATCAACAGCGCCACCGGCGTCTTTTCACGGTTCGCCTTGTCAATATGCGCTTCCAAATACTCCCTCGTCAACCATGCTTTAGTGAGCAGTCTCGAAGCCGTCGGCTCCATCACCCCCGCGCTGTAAAGCAGTACCAGCCGAGAGTCATTTTTTGACTCTCGTGGTATTTCTACCGCTTCTTCTTCCTCACTATCATCATCACGAGGGTCATTTTTTGACCCTCGTGGTACTACTACTGCTTCTTCTCCCTCACTATCATCATTTTCCTTCTTATTTAAAGTAGTAGTAGTAGTAACAGTCGGGAAGGTCAAATTTTGACCTTCCCGCAGTGCTTCCATCCCCAAGGGGAGTTGCACCACGCCGTCCGCCAGCACATACCCATCATACCGGCCGTTTCGCCGTATCATTTGAGTTTCCAAAAGGAATTTGCATCCGTTTCGGATCGTGTTTTTGCTGTATCCCGTAACGCTGATCAACCAACCTTCACCGACCGGTTGCTTTGCCATCAGCATGGCAATCATAATGCTCAGCGGTGCGCCCTTCAATGCTCTTAATGCAGTTAAGTTGAACATCAGTTATCTTCTCCATATGTCAGCAGTCCGGCGGTCCGGTCTGATCCATTCTGTTTCGATTGACGCGAAGAAGTTTGGCTCAGTTAGGGTCACAATTTTCTTTTCATTCGACCAAAGCCAGCCATCCTTCACCTGCATGTACCCGGGCAAGGCACCGCCATTCCGTTTTGGTGTCACAAGCCATTTTGCAAACTGATTGCATCCTGTCCGGAGCGCCAGATGTAATCCCCATTGATATTCAGTCGTAAGATAAAAATCAATCCCAATTCCTTGCCAAAAGAATTGTTTATATTTACGTCCATTTTTCGCAAAATGCAGTCCACAAGAACATACCCACTCATCGATTAACTGGTAGGGTTGCACCACCTCACCAAACAAATTCACCACATCCTCTTCGCGTGAAACAGCAAGAAGTTCAATAGAATTGACTTCCGGACACCGTCTACGCAGACCACCGACAATTTCCAGTTTCTTACAATAAGGCTGAATTATTCTCATGATCGAATTTGCCGAAATTAATGCATTTTGATACTTCACCTGTGCCTCCCTTATGATATAATTGTTCCAATTGAATATTTCGGGTCCCCAAGTGCTGTCACACCTGAGGACCCCTGCGTCATGAACGGGTACGCATCCGCTAAGCGGCTAGGTCAACCTGGCTGCTTTTTGTTGTCCGCAGCAAGGCTCTTTCATCGAAGGATTGGGGTTATGCGGTTGTCAGATGCATTAGACATTTTCTATATGTCAATGTATGGCGTCGTGTCCGATTCGACGATCAAGTTTTACAAGAATCGGTTGCCATCATTGATCAAAATCTTGGGGGATAGAGAAATAACAAATGTCTCCCTCGATGATTTGCGCTTTTGGCGCATGAAGCTCTCAAAGCGTGAAGTCAAATACAAGGACCATAAATTTCACCCGCCTGTTGAGGGGAAGCTTTCCCCCTATACGATCCGGCAACATGTGAAATGTGCCCGGCGATTCTTCAAGTGGTTATATGAAGACAGAAAGCTGGACGATAACCCTGCCCGCCGCCTCAAATTACCTCCCAAACCAGACCTTCCAAGAAAAGGCATCAGCAAAACCGACCTGGCGAAAATCATCGACGCCGCTGAAAAATCTAGCGTCCGTGATCTGGCGATTGTTCTCTTCCTCGCAGACACCGGTTGCAGGGTAGGGGGCTTGACCCATCTCAAAATCGAAAATATCGATCTTCAAAACAATCAAGCAATTGTGTTCGAAAAAGGTAAGGGCGGGAACGCAAAAAAGCGCATGGTGTTCTTTGGTGATAGAACAGCCTATGCGCTATCTACTTTAATAATTCAGCGCCCTGATGGTGAAGTCCATCAGGGCGCTAGGGATTATCTATTTCTCAGTTCTCGGAAGTCAAGAGGTTCCTATCAGAAGTTATCTGAAAATGGAATTTACCAAATACTGAAAAGGTTAGCTTTGAGTACAGGCATGGAATCTGGGTTCAATCCTCACAATTTCCGTCATGGTGCCATCCGTGGATGGCTCACAAACGGAATGCCTTTGTCACTGGCATCTCAGCTTGCTGGCCACAGCAGTGTAAATGTCACGGGGGATATATACGGTACTGCAAACGAAGGCGAGTTATCTAGGGCACATGAAACCTATAGCTGGTTAGATTAAAATAATCTAATAAACTAATGGTCTCATAAGCCATTGGTTGGCGGTTCGAATCCGCCCTTCGCCATTTGCCCAGCATTGGGCAGGGGTTTTGGGAAGCCAATTTTCTGTAAAAAGAGGTTTGGTTTAGGGCTTGCAAAGCGTTCCAAGCGCTTTTAGGTCTGTTCTCAAAGCCTTGAGAGCTATTTGGTTGTTAAGGTGCGGGCCTAAAATTAACCTTAGCGCCAAATGGCGCAAAGTCCCCTTTTCGGGGATCGCACAAGCCGTCCGGCCGGCAAGCCGGATGCTTGTGTTTAAAGGACTACTTCACTTTTCCAATGTTCTGCTCAGACATCAACTTCTCAAGGTCTGACTCTGGTATTAAAATCATGGATTTCGCGTTGGGATCGATTTTCTTTGCGTTGGGTAAGGATCCCCTCTGAATCATATTCCAAATGGTTTTTCTTGTTACGCCTAGTCTTTCCGCTACTTCTTTTGTTCTAAGCATCTTCATTGATTGCCAGCCCATTAAGAAAGTTGTGTAAATTATTGTATAATCATAATGCTTGTAAGTCAATGCCTAAGTGACATATCGGAAGGGAATTGTCATGTCACCGGTGGATATTCAGAATTTTATGACCATCAAGTAATATTAATTGGAATATGATTATTTAAGCAATGAGTACTTGCAAAGATATATTACCAATATTGTTTGTTGTAAGTGTAAATAACGAAAGAGAAGTATGGAGTGATGGATAATATAAGAAAGATTTTATTAATTCGACATGGCGAGAGTATCTATAATCATGACGGCAACCGTTTGTCTGGTATGACGGATGTAAATCTTACAGAAAGAGGTATTTCAGAATGTAGAAAACTTGGAAGAATATTAAACAATCTTCAAATTAATCAGGTTTATTCAAGCCCGTTGAAAAGAGCAATGACGAGTGCTAAATTAATTTTTCCAAATAATGAAATAATAATTTCAGAGAGATTAAGAGAAATTAATTATGGGGATTATGAAGGTATTAATGCACAGCTTGAGAAGAGCGATCCAATAATTATGAAATGGCATTCCTCTCCGGGGGACCTTACTTTCCCTGGTGGGGATAATATTCTTGAATTCTCTCGAAGATTTTTTCAGTATATTAATGAAATTGTTAATCAATCAACTGATGATACAATTGCATTTCTGACTCATAGAACGGCAATTCGCTTATTTGTTGCTACAGTAATTCGCTTGGATTTGGACAATTTTAGGCTTATCCCATGCTCAAACTGTAGCATAACAGATTTCAGATTTGAAGAAAATTCAGGTTTTCAATTATCTTCTTTAAATTTGATTTTTGATATGTTTCGTAAATAGGAGGGAAAGGTATGGAAATCAAAATAATTGTAAAGATTATTGAGTGGGTCGGATATTTATTTGCTGTGATTGGAGCAGGTGTCACGGTATATAAAGGAATCCAGGTCTGGGTAAATTATCAGAAGATTACTTGGGGAGATGTTGATAAGTACACAAAAAAGATCATTGCTCAAATAGTGAAAGATAGGTTCACACCAGATATTATTGTTACTATTGGAAGAGGTGGAGCAATTATCGGTTCTATCCTTTCAGGAAACCTACCAAAAACCAATTCTCTTTCATATAACATTCCGATATTAGGAACTGATCGTGTTTACATTTGGTGTGATGGTCAACGGAATGAAATTGAGAATAAAATGATTGATTTTAGACCTCTCGAAAGTAAGACAATATTGCTTGTTGCTGGTGATGTCATTACTGGTGAAACCATGAAGTTCTATGCAAATGAGATAAATTCTGTAGGTGTAAAAGACCTGAAAGCAGCTTGTTTAGTAAAAGCAGTAAATTCCATTTTTTCTCCAGATTATTTTGGAAAGGAAATCTCCGCACATTTTAAATTGCCATGGATGTATAAAGGTTATGATTATATTAGGGATTCAAGAAAACCATGTTGATTTATTATGGCTTCAGCACTGCTAATCTTCATCAATTATGGTAATGAGTGTTTCTATGATGATTTTCACCAAGCTATCAGAGGGAATTAATTATGATAACTTTTTCTGATGCGAGGATTATTATAATTGCAGGCGGTTCATTTCAAGGTAAATCAACAATTTCACTCAAATTGGCTGCTTATTTTGTAATGTCTGGTGTATTAACAACCGACATCATAAGAAATATTTTGAAAGTCTTAAATCCTGATGCGGATTATTTTTCTACATCCACATATCTGTTATCTGAAGAATTATTACAAAAACAAATGAATAAGGTATGCTCTGTAATAAAGGAATTGATTGGTATATATCAAACGCGTGGTGAACACATAATAATTGAAGGTATGCATTTTTCAGAGGAATTCATTTCTTGGGCTTCATCACAAGACTTTTTAAACATCTGCTTGGATAATTCATTGCCATTATCTAAACGGATTGTTCTAAAAGGTAAAACTCGATCTAAATTAAGGTTTTATGATTCTCTTGTGGATGAATATTATTTTCAGAAAGTTGATGATTCTAATGTTACCAATAGTTCATATTTGAAATATCAAAATAAGATTGATCAAATACACAGAATACTCCTGCATAATTGCCGTTTATCTGATTTTCACATAATTGAATTCAACAATATAAACCAAGGTATAGAATTGAGTATTCAAGAGATTAATTCATGGCTAGAATATTTTGCGCCAAAATAACTATTATTTCATTTACATAAATTTTTCTCTCCCCACTTGTCTGCTCTTACTCCCTTCACTCGCTGGGCAACATCCCTACTACCAACTCCTTGCCTTGCTGTTCGCTAACCGCTTACCCTCGCCTACGCTGGCGCTTCGGTAACTTGTCCTTCGGCCACCCCCTCCGCTCATGAATGGTGTTACTGAACCTCAGCTCGCTACGCCCAATTCCGGGACTGCGCCCCCCACCCTCCGCTCCTTGAAAACACAGGCAAACATCCCCCGCCGGTGGATCAGGAAATACACCTAACCACCGACGGGGGCGTCGCTCCGGGTTGGGGGACTTGCCCGTCAGAGGCTACGCTCGCATCGTTTTGTTAAATCGCTCCGGGTGGTGGCGCTCGGCCTGCGACAACCTACGCTTGCTCCGGCTCGTCATCAGTCGAAAAAACAATCCCCCCACATTCAGGGGGGATAATCGCTCCCCACTCGTCGGCTCTCGCCCCCTCCCCCCGCCGGGCGGCACCCCCCCAACCCCCTGCCTTGCTGCTCGCCTGCTGCTCGCCCTCGCCTTCGCTCGGACGCAAGGCAGAGCGGTGTGTCTAAGCCCTCTTGGGGGGTGGGGGCTTCTCCGTCGGCCCGCCCGTCCCGGGCGCCCTTCCCCCTGCGCTCGCTCGTTCCTCTCTCTCGCTTCGGGGGTGGGTACCCCGCCGCCGCCTCCGCCTCCTCCTCGGGGTCGCTTTATCGGCTCCGCAACACCGGATCGGAAAACCACCGCCCTTGCTTTTGGTATCGATCTCTCTCGCTACAATACCAGTCCCGGATAGCAAGAAGCTTGTCAATTTCGATGTCATCGCCGCACACGATCCGGAGGTGGTCTTCATCGCCATGCGTGCCGGCATCTCTTGGGGCTACCAGGATCCCTGGTTCGCTTATTATTTCCAGGAAGCGGGGCGGATCGGCAGCGTCCGATTGGCTTATCATGTGCTTTACCCTGGCGAACCAGCAGTGAGACAGATGGATAATTTCTTTCGGATCTTAGGAGACATCGACTTCTCTCAAATCCCGCTCGTTTTGGATCTCGAACTCGATCATGGTCAGTCCGTCGCTCGCATCACTCAAACCACCTCCCAATCAGTTAATCTCATCCAGAACCGTACAGGTCGACCCGCTCTCATCTATTCCCGTGCCGGCTGGGTTAATCAGTATCTCAGGGTGTCCGATCTTCCACCCGTGCATTGGTGGCTGGCGCAATATCGCTGGTTATTACCATATCCGCTTGCCACCCCGGAATATCCCAGCCCGCCGGCTTTGCCTAAGGGTGTCACCACCTGGTTGGCTCACCAGACTGCCGCTCGCGGGTTGTCTATTGGTGCCCCCGCCGCTCACTTCATGGATTACAACCGCTGGAATGGCGACAAAGCTGCCGTCCTCAGCTATGTCAACCGCCAACCCGAAATCCCCATCACCTGTCCCATCGATTCTCTCCCCTGCACAGGAAGAAAGTATTTGTAGAGGTATCTTGTCGAGCCCCCGTAGGGGGCGTGGCAATCTCAGATTTATATTGCATGAGATCTTGCATCTTTCGGAATGAGATTGGAATTGAAAAACCATACACCATTCACGATTCACAACTCACTGAGCACTTAACCTATACCTAATCCTCTTTCAAACTTCATCGCCCGTCTCGTCTCCCCAATTGTCACTCAAACCGTTCGGGAAGCCCTCGCCGTCACCGAGACCGATAACACCTTCTTCATCGGCACCCGCCGCTATGATGAAACCGAACGTGATCGTTTTGATTATGATCGTATCGTTCTGATATTCTTGATCAGTGCCTCCTTGCCCGGCATGATAATCCTCTCGCTCGCCGCATCGTCGAACTCACCAGTCAGTACGTCGTTGGTGGTGGTTTCGATCTCAAATGTAAAGATGAGAAAACCAAAGCTTTCGTCGATCAATTCTGGAAACACCCTTTCTGCCTGTTATTCACTCACCGTATAATTCTCAGAAAAAATCACTATCGCTCTTTATCCTTGGATGCAAGGTATTATTAAACATATTATCAAAAGGATTTATGAATTGTGAGAATTGCCTTAATTACTGATTCTATGAAAATGGATTGCCCCGATCCAATTAAAAAAAGCTATAAGAAAGCCCTTAATTCTGTGTCACTAAGTATTGCAGACGCAATTAAAGGTTTAGGATTTGAATTTAAACATTTTAAAACAAATAATGATTTGTATGATAAAGTAACCAGATTTAATCCCAACCTCGTATTTAATCGTTCTAATCTTGAAAATCAAAAGAAAGGAATTTCTTTTACCCCTGATCTTTTAGATACACTAGGGATTCCATACACCGGTCCTAATGCAAAAAACTGTGTTATTGCATTTAATAAATATCTAACTAAAAAAATTCTTAAAAGTTTAGAAATACCAACACCTGAGTTTATAATAATCACTGATCCAAGCGATATTCAAATTCCTGAGAATATGACTTTCCCTCTTTTTATCAAACCCGTAATAGGTGGCTGCAGTCTGGGAATAGAAGGGGAGAATCTTGTATTCAGGAAAGAATCATGCAAAGTCATTTGTAAATATTTGATAAATACTTTTGATCGACCTGTCATCGTGGAAGAATTCTTAAATGGCAGAGAGTTTACTGTTGGATTATTAGGTAATGATTGTCACACATCGTTGCCAATACTTGAATTCCTCAATCATTCTGAGGAAGCTTATTATTTCAGAAGTTTTACTTCCAAAATGATTGTGGGTGAATATGAGAAAAAGTCATGCCCTGCATTAGTTTCAAAAAGAAGAGAAAACGAGATAATCGATCTGGCATTGAAGGCTTACAAGGCTATTGGATGTCGTGATTATGCTCGAATAGATATTCGATTTAATAAAGATAAGTTTCCCCATGTGCTGGAGATAAATGCGTTTCCCAGTTTAATTCCAGGTGAAAGTTCTTTTGCATACATGGCAAAAACATTTGGTTTATCTTTTAAGGATTTAATAAAAGAAATTTTGATGATCGCCTCTAAACGATATCGAATCACCCTCTAACCCCGAACCGCTCACTGTCGCCGGCAGGTCGTGCGTCGCCATCCGAGCTAGATCGGTTCTATAAATCAAAGTGTGTTAACTACTTGGATTCAAGAATCTAGTGCAACGGATGAGGTGATAAAATCATTCGTATGCAAAAACACAAATACAAAAGACTAGTAAACCAAGAACGGGAAAGCATAAGTAGAGGGCTGGCCCAAAAG
>Ga0180009_10002695_pt1 | contig 20785 bp, 28 predicted proteins | sample OS_PC_MetaG_FD_123537 | JGI IMG/M metagenome (GOLD analysis project Ga0180009, IMG submission 123537) | Groundwater microbial communities from the Aspo Hard Rock Laboratory (HRL) deep subsurface site, Sweden - OS_PC_MetaG | ecosystem: Environmental > Aquatic > Deep subsurface > Groundwater...
CCTTTGCTGTAATCAAAAACAGGGCCGATGCTATCGAGGTATTAAGAAAAGCCGGTTATGGCGATTATGTCAAAGAAGGTATTAACGCACAATCAATATCAAAACTTGTTAGAGATTTACTCGAAGATGAGGGCGAACTGCCTGAAGCTTTCGAGAAAATCATAACACTCGGCACACGGTCTGATTTACAGGTCGTGGCTGCATAAAAAACAAAATTTAAAATTTAAAAAAGGAAAACGAAACGATGGCAAAAAAGAAAAACGAAATCATGCTACTTGACACACAAAACTATCCGATGCTAATGGAAAATCCCAAGGATGTGCTTGAAGCAATGCAGGCCAATTTTGAGGGCGAAGAAGTTACCACGCGCGATGTTTTTAAAGAGATTCCAAACCAGAAGGGCGAGGATTTTTGGACAATTGAAACTCCCGATGGTAAAAACACATATGATGACCTGACTGGCGTGATTTTGCATGTCGGTAGTACCAGGGCATTATTTGAAGGTAAGTTTGGCGATGGCGGTTCTAACATTCCGCTTTGCACAAGTAATGATGGAATTATGGGCGATGGAAACCCTGGCGGTGCTTGCCGGGAATGTGATGAAAAAGATTTTGGTCCCGATGGTGAACTTCCGACATGCATACATAAAAAACCAATTTATGCATTGATTCCGGAAATTAATCCGGTATTACCAGTTGTCTTCAATGTTACTGGAACCAGTTTTCCATCATTGAAAAAACACAGGGGCTTTTGCGCTCAGTACGGAATTAAATTCTGGGACACTGAAATTAAATTCACCCTCAATTCGACAAAAACAAAAAACAAAAGAGATGCGTCTGTTCTTACTTTTGAAATTGTTTCCAATATCAAAAAGACAAATCCTGAAGCCTATGAAAAGATATTGGCTTACAGAAAAACATTTCTGCCCTTTATGCTGCCAAGTTCAGTTGCTCCTCCAGAGGAGACTAAAAAAGCAGCATAACTTTTAACCGGGATCATCTTCCCAGACCCAAAAAGGCCGGATGACTATTTTACTGCATCCGGCCTTTTTTTGTATAGGTTTTTACCTATGCCACACGGTGGGATAGGTAAAAACCCCTATTTTTCAAAAAGACTTGACATGACTTTTTATGACTTCTATAGTCCGGCTGTTTTTTGTGAGTTTATAAGGAAACAAATTACATAAAAATAAACAAAAAAAGGATTTAAATGGGGTTGGAAATAAAACACTATAGAAGACTACAGGGATTGACCCAGTCTCAATTAGGGCAAAAAATATGGGAAGGGATCAGCGAAGAAGCAGCGCAATCAAGAATTAAACGAGTTGAGTCTGAAAGGAAAAGACTGACACATTGGGAATTCCAAAAAGTAAAAAAAATATTGACCCAGGGATTCGGGCAAGATTCTGAGAGCCGAGCCTTTGAAGAATACTGTATGGTTAAAAAACAATATCCAGAAGTTGAGGCCTGGGTAAAAACACTTCGTTATGCGATATTAAATGATCGTTCAATTAATATCAGCCTTACAATAGCGGCCTGGCACGGATTGGAAATTATGGCAAAACAAAAACAAATATTGTTTTCAGAAATGCTCAAAGAGAGAAAGGTCGGGTAGATGTTTTTGTTTAAGGGAAAAGCATATGATCATATCGATTTTAATAAAACAATAACAAAAGCTATTTCGAACGAATCACGAATGTTATTTTGTGACACCAAAAATCAAATTCATTTTGATGTTACGCGTAAACACTGGCTTTCTCCCAGAGGAATGTATGCATTACCCGAACAAAGACAAGAAATTTTCGCTAAAGTAAAAAAGCAAAAAGAACTACTTGTGACAACTTCTATGAAATCCCCTGATGGGGGGTGTATAGATACTGAAATAAATGTAGTTTTAAGAAACAATATATTTATTTCGTGGGTTAGAATACCGCAAAAAAATAATCCCACAAATATCAGGATAGATTATAGCTCACATTTGAACGTTCTCTTCGTGAATTGTAAATTTCCTGTTGCTCCTGATGATCACATTAAGGCAATAATAGAAATAAATAAATTGGCCCATCAACATAATATTAAAGTTTTAATTTTTTCAATTCAAAATCCTGAAAAATTAGATTTTATTCAATTAAATAATTTGTCAATCGCTGCTGAGTTTGCATCACAATTTTTGAGATTTGCCAATGATCTTATTGTGTTCTGCACTACAGATACCGATACGTTTTTAAAAATATCTTTTATTTTTGGGTCATACAGTCTTTCGTCAATGCATTACGCAGATTCGTTACGAGAAGCTGTTACATTGGCTCAAGTGTACTCAGTACCTACAATAAATAGCTGCAGCTCCCCTTTAAAAAGAATTATTAGACCCGCTTTTTAGGAAAGAGCGACAAAAAAATAAAAATGAACGGCACCAAAGATTGCAAAATGAACGAAAAAAAATGTATTATAAGGATTGCCCATAAACCAAAAAAGGAGTAGTAAATCAATGCTTGAACAATTTTACACTGACATATTTCCCCAGGACGATTCAAACAAACTGATCTGGACCCTCTCTGATAAGAGATCCCATTGGTTTAAAGACATCGATAAAATGATGGTTTTTATTGAAAACAATCCCCACAATATCTTCTATGGCCTCGGCGTAACCCAAAAAACAAAAACAAAATATGAAAGAGCCTTGATCACCGAGGTATCAAGCATTAAATACCTGCACCTTGATATTGATATAAAATCCGATGTTGCACACAAGAAAGATAATTTGCCAGCGACAATTGAGGAGGCCCGCGCAATTGCACATCACATACTGGAGCCGACCTATCTCATTAATTCTGGCCATGGCCTACATGCTCTTTTTGGATTGGATGAACATTATCAAATCGGAGATCTTGAATATATAACGGCCCTGATTCAACAATTCCAAGAAGCCCACCGAAAAGCCTTCCCTCAATATGACCTTGATTACACTCACGATATCACAAGAATACTTCGTTGTCCGGGCTCTATAAATTCAAAAGACCCTGACAATCAAGTCAAGTGTGAAATCATTGAATATAACAAAGGTGCTTATTACATGATTGAACAAATCGATGATGCGATTGAGTTTGATCAAGACAAGGTCGATGTGCCCCCTGTGGTTAACACTGGATCTAAAACAGGAACCAAAAATGTAAAATACACCGCAGTAAATGGAAACGTAAATACAAAAGGGTGGTCCACCAGAGATTATGTTAAGTGGTTCACTGACCAGGGTCTTGTTATAGACAAAACTGCCAGTATTGACGCTGATACATGGGTTGATCTGGCGTCTGCTGATCCATCTTTCGTTCAGGCGTACAATCATGAATTTGACAAAGTTACCAAAAGCAATGATCCCACCGTTCCGGATGTAAAGAAAAAAGAAATTGACACAAATAAGTATGACATGACATTGGCTAATATTGGTGCAAAATATGGGTTATCTGATCAGATAATTGTTGATTTATTGATCATGCATCGTAGAAAATATGGTGTAAATCTTGCCAAACTCAATCGAAAAGATTATTTTGCACGAACCCTCATCAAGTGTGGCATCTTGAGATCCATTGGGCTTATAGCTAAGAAAAAAAAACAGAATAAGAGCGTCAGCAAAAATGATTTACATGTAGTGAGAGTTTATGTAGAGAACACCTTAAAATGTGCCATTAATCATGTGATTCGTTATGGTAAAGATCCCAATCCACAATTCGAATTGGTGCTTGATGATCTTCCCGGTAAAACAATTAAACTTGGAAGTTTTTCAGAAGGAATTCTTAATCAAAGAAATTTTCGAGCTAAGATTGGGGCCATGGGTGTTACGATGCCCCTGGCGGTAAAGCAACCTAAATGGGAAGGTGACATTATTCCCAATTTACAGTTGTTAACAATCGAAGGAGTGGTGCCATCAACAGCGACCTATGAAGGACAGATAAAAGAATGGGTCACCGAATATCTCATAACCAAAACAATTACCGAAGATCTTGATGCCTTTATCGAAGACGACTCAATGGGGCAACCTTTTTATCATGATGAAAAGGTTTATTTTCAATTAGAAAATCTTCAAACATGGATTCGTACATCAAAAAATCACAACACTGACTTTAGTTTTGTAACCAGTATGATCGGATATGGTTTTATTCAAGAAAACATCACCAACAAAAACAAAATCAAAGTCCGTCTGTGGGCTACACCGAAAAGCTTTTTTCCAAAATAGGACATTGATTAATGAGTAATGAAATTAGATTACACGGACCACCAGGAACAGGAAAGACAAGGAGACTTGCCGAAAAAATAGTACCAGAATTGGCTGATAAATATGGGCCGGATAAAATCATGTTAACCAGTTTTACCAAAGCGGCCGCACAAGAGCTTGCGAGCAGAATTGATCTCGGTGATTCAAAAATTATAGGGACGTTGCATTCCATATGTTTTCATGCGTTGGGTTGTCCGTCTTTAACTGAGGACAAATTGAAAGATTGGAATGCCGCAAATTCAATGTATGCTTTAAATAGAGACAGTAAAGATCCTGGACCAATTTGTTATTCTCAATATCAAATATTAAGAAACAAAATGATACCCAGGAGCGATTGGCCCAGCGAAGTTACAAAGTTTGCAAAGAACTGGGAATCATGGAAAGCAAAAATTCATTCTTTTGATTTTATGGATTTAATAGAAATGGCTGGAGAATCATATTCACCACCCGGCTCTCCCAGTGCAATCGTTATAGATGAGGCCCAGGATTTTACCAAACTTGAAATGTCTACCCTAAGGAGGTGGGCATCCCAGGTGCAGGAATTCTGGGTCGTTGGTGATGATGATCAGACTATCTTTAATTTTTCCGGGGCATCGGCCGAAAATATGCTGTACCCACCATTACCAGCAGAACAAAAAATATTCTTAGAGCAATCATATCGTATTCCCAGACAGGTTCACGAGCTTGCCAATAAAATAATACGAAAAGTAAAAGTGCGGGAACCAAAAAATTACAAACCCAGAGATGAAGAGGGGCGAGTGATTTTTAGCGAAGGAACAATCGATACGCCGGAATGGGTTATTAAAAAAGCCGTATCTCTTCCTGGTGAAAGTATGATTCTTGCCAGTTGTAATTATATGTTAACCAAAATTGTTAAGCATCTCAGGGACGAAGGAATTGCTTTTTCAAATCCATGGCGACCAGAGGATGCTGGTTGGAATCCGCTCTCAACGAAAGGAACTGATTTATTAAAAGATTTTTTAGACGAAGGCGAAGATCCTCCATATTGGAATACTTCACAGTTTTTAAATTGGGCCGAGCATATTAAAATCGGCCCTGATGGTTTAATTCGAAAACAAGGCAAGGCAGGCATAAAACAACTCCAGGCTATTTTAGAAAAAAACCCCGCCACTCCAGGGCTGCACACATGCCGGGAATATATTGCTGATATTTTATCACCGAGTGCTATCGATTGTGCCATGAAAAGAGATGTTGCCTGGTTGACAACAAATTTATCAAAGGCTAAATCCACTGTCTTACAATATCCATCAAGGATATTGCGAAAGCATGGCCGGGATGAATTATTTAAGAAACCCAGGATCTTTGTAGGCACAATTCACTCTGTAAAAGGAGCGGGGGCTGATAATGTATTTATTTATCCAGATATTTCCTATGCATCAGCACAAGAAGCTGAGACTCAAGAAGGTCTTGATAACTTACGTCGTCTTTTTTATGTCGGAATCACGAGAGCTAAGCAAAATTTATATATTATGTCTAAAGGGACAAGGCATTCTTTTTCAATATAGGTTTGCAAAATGCTTATTAAAGGATTGCAAAAGTATCTTTTATTGTATATTATGTCCTCAACCTAATTAGAAGATTATTAAATTTATGATCGAAGCAAAATACCACATGGCTTGTGGATGCATACTATTAAAAAGCCAACTTATTTTACGAAATATGGTTTTGCGCTGCCCAGAACATTTGCAACAAACCATATTCACAATGCAGCCATGTTCTCGATGTGGTTTGATCATAAAAAGCCGGGCTTGGAACTCAGAAATAGTTTTCTGTGAACAATGTTACAAATTATTATCTCAAGCAAAAACGCTTCGCAGCTACCACAATCTGTCTAACTTTGTTGATCCTATTTTGTTTCGAAAAAATTTATCTGAAATTACTACAGATATTGTTACCAATCTTTTTTACGGCAGAGAAGTTATTCAAATAGATCCACCACTAAGGGTTCAACACGAAAGTAAACCAATAACAATAGATTTAGAACAAAAAATAAAACACTTAAAAGAGGAGTTATCATGGCAGCATTCACAGGCATCTCGTTAGTATTCGACGATACAGGCTTAGCAACTGTTATTCATGCAAAGAAAATATTACCCCATAGAATAGATCTTATCGAAGCAAGAATGAAAAATAATGACCTTGACGGACTTATAGATATGTTTTTTAATTTCGATGTTCCCGATTGTCACACCGCCTTGACCCGGGATCATGTTATTCGTGAAAATAAATTGTTCAAGACTTACTTAAAGTTAACCGAAAAAATTATTGATTTCCCAGAATCAAACAGCCATGCTCCGGAGGCTGCATGATCAAAGAATTAAAAACAGCCCCCAAGAACGCAACACAAGACGGCAAACCACGGGTGACGCTGATCCCCATGGATATCCTTATGGAATATTTAATTCCTGCTTATGAAGAGGGCATTATCAAGTATGAACGAGAATCCTGGCGGCGAGGCTTTATAGTATCTGAAATGATCGATGCCTGCAAAAGACATACGGATGCTTTTTTTTACAAAAACGAAGATATTGATCCTGATTCTACCACCAAAAAACATCACCTGGCGGGTGCAATTTTTAGTTTAATATCAGCATTGCATACATTAAAATATCATCCTGAACTTGATGATCGAACAGATCCGGCTACTGGAGATTCAAATACCGAACTTGAAAAAGAAGAGCAAAAATTTGCCTAAAAAAGTAACCAGGCAAGAAAAGATCAAATTGTTAAAATCCAAACAAAAACGATTGAACCACCCTTTAATTACAAGGGTCTTAAAATTATTTAAAGCCAAAATCATTAATTATTAAAAAGGTTTGTAAATGCTAAGTACAATTCCGTTTTCGAGAGCCAACAGGAGACAGGTTTATACCGCTGACCTGATCTCAGCTCTACTATCCAATCTTCATCCCAGTGTTTTAGAAGAGGCTGGGCCAGTCAGATTACTTAATGCCAATATTGTTGAGATTTATCGACAACTTTCTCCAGATTTCCCCAAGTTTCCTTTTGAAACAAAGAATCTTAAAAGATTTAAAAAGATCAATAGTGAACTTTTTGTATTTATAAAAGGATCCTTTGAAAAAGGAATAACCCTGGACATGCTCAACGCCTCACTTGTTTTAGCAGAAAAAGCATACAGAGGTAGCTTGAGAACTACAAACGCAAATCTCCATAGAGCCTGGAGTGTTATTATCGAGGGGCTTTTTGAATTCTATGAACAAGTTGATCCTGATTTTGAAGAGAAACAATGGATGAAACTTGGTGTGGCAATGAGTGAAAAAATTGAATCAATTTTACAATTATAGAATAGCAAAACGGTAATCCATATTCTCGCATTGTTAAAGATGCAGTTAATCTTCTAATGTTAGTGAATGAGAGAAATTTACTATCAAACACTTTGTGGATGTATTAGGTCTCGGGGCGAATTGATTCACGGCCCGAGTTCTATTCATCGTCGCCTGATTTGCCCCGAACATTCACGAACACTTGAATATAAATTTGGGTTCTGTAAAAAATGCGGTGTAAAAATAAAATATAAAACGCCGCAATCAAAAATTCCACTTCTCTGCTTCGATTGTGATCCAATTCGAAAACGAAAAAAAGAATACCAGGAAAGACAAAAGCTAAAAGCTCAAATTACCGCCTCCGAAGAAGAAATAATTGATGTTATGATGGAGCGATCCGAATGTGAATTCAGGCCTCTTTGTTTCCAGGTAAATTTAAACAAAACAAGTCTGCCTTGTTTTCATTGTGTGGAATATAAGAAAAAAACTTCTTTGTCTCACTTAATATATGATGTCGATTTAAAAGAACTGGATCAGTTTATAAAAGAAATTCATAACAACCAGGATGAAACAATCCACGAAGAATTATTTAATCGAGGCAAAAATAAATGGGCAGTATTGTTCGAAAAAAGGGAACGAGATCTTCGAAAAAAAAGGAAACCAATCTAAACTTCTTAAAACTTTTCTATAATAATAAAATCTTTCTTATCCGCCAAATCATCCATAATGATAAACCTGTTTTAATTGGAACAATAGATTTATTGTTTCACTTGGATCAACATGGTAATGCAGATCTTACCGAAAATTCAAAAATAATTGTCGACAGTATCTCTTTTTTTGTTAGTTTGTTTGATTTTTATCTCCCTGATGAAAATATAATGCAAAAAGATATAAAAGATGTTGCAAAATGATGTATTTTTTATTATCTTGTTGAAACTTTTTAAAATCTTTAAATATTAACTTTAACCTTAATCTTAGGAGTACAAAAAAAATGACCAAATTACATGAAGTGCTGGCTGTTGATAAAGACAAAGAGCACCAAACAAAAGCCATTATTGCCGAAACCATGAATACCTTTAAAAAAGCAAAGGAATATTTTATGGGCAGTATAAAGACTTTGCAAATGTTTAACGACGAAGATCAAATGGTTGCCGATGCATTGGTTGAAGAGCGACCAATTACCACGAGTGTTCCAGATAGATTGTCATACACGACTGATTTTATTATTGATCTGATTGATGTCCAAATGCAAAAAGAATCCACCAATCAACATGCAACTGGTGATATCATAATGGAAGATGGAACCGTGGTTGCAACCAATATTCCAGCAACAATGTTATTGGGCCTTGAAAGAACACTCGCTCAATATCGACAAATTTTCACAGCCATCCCGACTCTTGCTTCCGATACAGAGTGGGTGCTTGACACGGACAAGGGTGATAATATTTTTAAATCAAAACAACCAATCAAAACCCTTCGAACACAACGGTCCTTTGATATTATAACTCTTGCTGAGCCCACCAAAGAACATAAGGCCCAGGTAGAAAAAGTTGTCATAGAAAAACCTGTTGGAACCTGGACAACTACGGTTTGGTCGGGAATGATCACATCAAGCAGGAAAGCCCAGATGCTCAAACGCTTTGATGAATTAACACAGGCTGTTAAAAAATCAAGGATGAGAGCGAACGAACAAGAAGTTTCAAAAGAAAAAATTGGCAGAGCCTTGTTTTCATACATCGCTGCTGCCTAAATTATAAGTTTTGTGGATAGCTTTATCCTTAGTTTTATTCTTATTAACCCGTAGCATTCCCATAATAGGTTGAGTGCGTTGAGGGGTGATTAAAATTATTCTATTGTCCACACAGCTTAAGGCTGAACCCTTTTTGAATAACTTGCGACTTTTTAACTTTATTATTAATGCCGGTTCGAATCCGGCTCGGGGCTCCAAAAAAATCATATGCCCCGGTCGTCCAATGGTAGGGCAGTATTATTTAACTTAAAAAAAGTCGGGAAGCCAAAGAAAGGTAAAAAAGCCACCCATATAAGTATTAGCTCAGACGGTTAGAGCGACTGTTTCATAAACAGTATGTCGCCGGTTCGAATCCGGTATACTATGCAGACAATTAGGGGAGTCATCAGGATAATGGCTCCCCTTAACTTTTTTAAATAAGGCAAAATTACAAATAAGTATTGCAAAATGCTCTATTTTTTATTATTTGTATGAGTATATTTTATAAAGCGGGGTAATGCAGTGGGAGCAGGGTGGGTTCATATCCCATCAGTCGAGGGTTCAAATCCCTCCCCCGCAACCAAAAAAACATAAAACATAAAGGCTATAAAAATGCCCCAAAAGTCTAACTTACAAAAACTGCAAGACTCACAAAACAGGCAATCACTCACTCTCGATGCAATTATGATAAGTTCTGTAATCAGTTCTGCGGAGCGTTTTTCCAGCGAAGTGCTCAAAACGATATTTGATTTGACCGAACATGCATTGATTCAAAAAGGTCATCCTGAAGACAAGGTTAAAAAACTCTGTGATGATTATCGAAAAATGGCTATCGAAGTAAAAAAAACAACTTAAAGATATAAAATAAATAACTGCCGTGGCGCAAGAATGGTACGCCATAACGCACCTGGGGAAGGAGACTGTAATCTTAATAATCAGGATTCAAAGGTTTGGTTTTACAGAGCCTAAAAAGACACCGGTCTGATAAACCGGAGATGTTGGAATTAACCTAACCATCTGAGGCTTGTGCCCAGTCGTCTAATGAATGTGGGTGAAAATCCTGCCGGCAGTATTTAATTTCAAAAGGAGCCTCATGGAAACAGGAAAATTTTATAAAGTTGTACTTCCAGGCGGTTCGATTCATCGTGTCCAGGGCAGGCCCACCAAAATAAAGGGCTATTCAAAATTTCATTTCTTTGCCCACAAACCACACGACTGGAGCATCAGGGAACTCACTACAGGCTTACGGCTTGGCAGCGGGGCAACCGAGGCTGAAGCCAAGATGCGAGCAAAATTATATCTGAAAGAAAATATTGGAGATGACCAGTCAATATTAACAAAAACAATTGAAGAATGGGATAAAATCAATGAAATCGAATGAAGTCACAGAATACGCACAAGATCTTTGTGTTGAACATGATTGTAAATTGCTTTATTTGTCAAAATTTGGCTCTCATCTCTATGGAACAAGCACGCCAGAGTCCGATACCGATTATAAAGGCATCTTTCTTCCATCAAAAAAACGGTGTCTACTTCATGATAATATAAAACATATCACGAGAACCACTGGCGAATCAGATGGCAAGAATTCTAAAGATGACATTGATATCCAAATGTGGTCAATTCAATATTTTTTACAAATGGTATCAAAGGGCGAAACAAATGCCCTGGATCTTTTATTTTCTAACACACATCAAGAAATGGTCGAGTTCTGTGATTCAAAAATAATTAAAATGTTTTTGTGCCGAAAAAAATTATTCAATATAAAAGACTGCAATGCCTTTGTTGGATACGCTCTCGGGCAAGCCAAAAAATATGGCATAAAAGGATCTCGCCTGGGAGTTATAAAACAAATTTACAATTATCTTATGTCCGATCTTGGATATAAAGATGTTGAGAATAAAAAACTCAGTTATATTCTCAACGATATAACTGATCGTTATGGTGATCAATCTTATTGTTTCGAAAAAGAGATCAATGAAGTTCCTGCATTGGTCGTTTGTGGAAAAGTTCATCTTGCAAACATCACGATAAAAGAATTTCAAGGAAGAATCTGCAGCGATTATAATAGATATGGGGATAGAGCCCGTGCAGCCGAACGATCAGAGGGAATTGATTGGAAAGCTTTATCACATGCTTATAGGGCTTTGCTACAAATGGAAGAACTTATTAAATTTGGGATAATTTCTTATCCATTGAAAGGGCATCTTAATATAATCGATATTAAAAAAGGTCAATTTCCTTTTTCGGCTGTAGAAAAAATTATCAGTGAAAAAATCGATAGCATAAAAGTAAGTCTGGAGAATTTAAAAGATCCAATCAACAAAAAAGACAGTAAACTTATCAAGTCTTTGATCTTGGGTTTTTATGAGGAGGGTTTGTAATGATTGATATTAATACATGCAGTGTTCCTGAATTTTTAGAAGCCCTGCAAAATAATGAAATAAAAATAGATCTCAATGGCCATTTTATGAATTTAAAAATGGATAATTCGTGGAAAGAAAAGAGTCTATTGACTCAATTAAAAGACTTTCTTGAGAGAGAAATAGAAAGAGAGCATTCATTACCTGATATTGGCATCAAATGGCATCTAAGTATAATTAACGGCAGTTGCAATTGCGGAGAGCGTCTTTATCCAGAAATTCTTGATCCAACAACAATTGGTTTTGAATCTGAATGTCCTTATAAAGATGGACTCCCTCTTCAAACTGTCCGAATCGAAGTGCCAACCGGCAAAATGATCTTCTGTAATTTTTTCAGATGCGATGGTCTCTTTGATCCCGAAGATCAATATTCGGATAAGTTCAGCATAAACCAAATCCAGGGCCGCATAAATTATGCAAAACATTATGCAGAAAAACACAATATTGGTTATGCCCAGATGGGAAATATGTCCGGAGATGTTTATGTGAACCCAGGAAAAGACAAGGTAATTATTGGTAGTGATAATGACTATCAAAAAGATTATGAAGCTTATGGATATACAAAGCCTAATCCAGAGTGGGTACAAGCTGTAGAAGACGGTTTTGTTTCCAAGGGCACCATTGATATGTCCATGTGGCGTTGGATGTGTATTGATGAATCCTTGCTGCCAGAAGGTATCGAAGTCGTCGAACGAGTCGATGTGGATCTCGTTCCGGGGAAGTATGAAATCATTCATTATTATGACACTACGCCAGATTCGAAAGAATTTAGTCGGTTTAAATATTCAACAATTGAAAGGATACAAAATTAATGCCATTAGAACCAATTTTTATCAAAGCCACGAGCCTTTCAGATGCCTGGTTTCAAACGCTTTTCAAATGTGTGGAAGTGGGTCGGGAATTTAAGATAGATAAAGGATCTTTTGAAGGTCAGAAACGACTCGAATTTGATCACATAACGGTCCATATCACTCATCCTGGTGCAATGCCATTGCTGCCTAAAGTAAACCCGGCATTGGGCTTTCCTGATCCTGTGGAAGAAGGCTACCTGGATGATTATCTGCCGTATCTTATGACCGGTGAAGAGAAGAAAGGCGAAGCTTATACTTATGGTCAGAGGATCTGCAGAGCAGACGCTGATTATATTTTTAGAAATATAATTCATAATGGCTTTACAATAAAAGAGTTAGAAACTTTATCATCTAACATTCAATGGTATGATGAAGAATCAGAAATTAATTGTATTAACCAGATGGAAATGATGATCTGGACCTATAAAAACAAAGGTTACAGGAACAATCAGATGATCCTGCAAGTGGGCCAGCCCTCTGATATGGTGCTGCTTGATCCGCCCTGTCTTAGACACATTGATACAAGAATCCAAAACAATCTTGAAAAAGAAAAAATAAACTTAATAGCGTTATACAGAAAAGAAGTCGAAGATGATTTTTCCAAAGCAAAAGAGCTGTCTTTGACCGATTTGAAACATGATATTTCAAATAAACTACTAAGCCAATACCTTTCCTGGGAAGATGTTAAAAAACAGTTAAAAGCATGTGAAGTTCCGGAATTACATTTCCTCCCATATTTCAGGTCTTGGGATTTATTTGGGGGCTTTCCGGCAAACCTTGCTGCCATTGAAATGATGAAACAATATTGTGCCGCCGAAATCGGAGTTGGAAACGGTGAGATTATTGCCAGCTCCAAAGGCCTGCACATTTATGATTATGTATTTGAGATTGCCGAAGCTATCCGTGGTCGGAAAATGGAAGAGTTTCGGGATCTTGGAGTAGCTGTTTAATACAAACAATAACAAGGATATAGACATGGACGATATTTTTACAAAAAGATGCGACAAAGAAATAAAAGAAAATAAACATAAAGGGGTTTGGAAAAATTTCAAACCATCGAGAAAAAAGATAATACAAGAGATGATGTGGCACATTGCTAAATTAAATGCTGCGGTTTTTGATGATAGCGTTGAGCACAATCATCATGGAGCTGATTCTAAAATCGACAAAATACAGGAATATTCAGCAGATATTGCTAATATTTGTGAAAAAATATTCACCCTGGCAGAAAGTGAAAAGTCAGAATTTAGGGTTCGCCATGGAGAATATGGGCAATCAATGGGGTATAGAGAAATTGGATGGCCCTATGCTTACAGCGGAGAATAGTAAATTATAAGTTTCTATTATATGTCCCAATGTACCAAGGCAGGCGAGTCGGCCTCCAAAACCAACTGTGCAGGGTTCGATTCCCTGGGGGCATGCCATTCGAAAGGACTTTATGAAAATCATTGATGAGTTATCAAAAGAAGAACTGAAAGGCGCATTCATGCATCAGTTTCCAGATGTTCCTTTTAAAGACAAACTTTTTGCGTGTGCTATTTGCGGGGAAACACCAAATGCACTCTTTTATTATCTTTGTGATGAGTGCACAAGAGAATGATTATATGTCTCATGTTGAGTAAGAATAAAGTTCAGAAACAATTGTTATTCGCGATATCTTTTGGATAGAACTTTGGCCTTATGGGATCACGAGCACCATTTGATCACGGTGCTTCCAAGTTCGATTCTTGGATGAGATACGCTGTATTGGAAAATTTTATAACACAGATAAGGAGTACATGAAACAGATTAATAATTTATTAACGGGATTTAAACTAATCTCCAACAAAACTTCAAGCGCAGGGACACCATAATATGTGGGGAATATTTAATTTCTATATTTTTAATGACTATCAATTCCCGGAAGCCAAGCATATTAAATTGCCCAACCAGAGACCCCCACTTGGACCATGGGGTATTCTTGACGTTAAAATTTTGCGCTTTTATTTGCAGATAAGAAATTGGACTGGGGCGACCGGGGTTTAAGTTAGCTTATATGGGAATAGATTGACAGATAGACGAAATTCAATCACAAGGCGGGCCTTCAAGAGTAAATCTTAGGCCCGCCAATATAAAAAGAGAGAGAGAAATACATGCACACACAGATTAAAGATTTAGTTCCCGGTTTTGAAAAAGAAATTGATGCGGAACTCAGAAAAAAACAGGAAGCGGAAGCGAAACAAATGTTTTTACGCGGGAAAAAAGAAGTAGATTTTAGACAAAAACTTCTCGACGAAGCGATTGAAGCTCACGGCAAAGCAGTAAGTGAATACGGAAGACTTTTAGCAATTGATATTGATGATATTAAAATACCTGTTACAAGTTGTTTGAGTGACAGTTTTACGTATACAAAATTCGTCCCTATGCTTCCTTCACTTGGAAGTATCATGTCTTAAATTGGTTCCATTTCACACAAATAATACAAGAGCCGGTGATACGACGACATCTTTTGATGCAGCCGGTTCTTGTACTTCTGATACTGATATTTATCCCTGTGCTAAGCCTTATCTATTTCCAGTTTCATTAATAAATTCTTATGATAATTCTGATCTAACACCAAAATTAAAAAAATTAAAGAGCATAAAAGTTAAACATCCTCTCGATATTCCCTGGTTATTTGTTTCCGACAAACCATGGACTGTGCCAAATCATTACCCTCCTCCTAAAAATAAAAAATACAAAAATCAAATCCACATAACTCAATATAGAAAAACAAACCGATTAACCAATAGAGCTGGATATAAAAGAGAGTGATTCTTGTTTTATTCTATTTTGATCTCTTTTATATTGCAAAATGCACTATATTTAGATATCATGTTTATTTAAAAACCATTTTTTGAACAGGGAAGGAACTTGTGACATTAGACAAAGAATCTTTTAAAAAAAGACGACAACATTTATTGGAAATGCTGCATATGGAGAGCGACTCACTCGAACTTGACACTGATGCCAAGTTTGATGATTACATACATGATTCATTTAGGGGTAAATTTGAAGCATTTCTAAAAAAACAATCATTTGAGATAATTGGCGTATTTGTAAATGAAAATACAGCGACTGGGATACGGTGCATTAATTGTAAACACGAATGGAACGATACTCCTAAAAGAATAATGGAGAATCAATATTGTCCAATATGCAGATATTGGGTGGCAAATGTTAGACTCGAACATCACCTATGGAAACGATCAAGAGCTATAATTGCAGACAAGCAAGGTAAGACTATCAGGTTTTCTGATTTCGATCCAGATATAAAACCGACAGTTAATGATCAACTTAAAGTTAAATGCAAAAATGGGCATAAATTCACAACTACCCATCGATATTTGCGCCGCAATCGTTGGTGCAAAGAGTGCCCAAGAGAACCAATAAATAGAGACACCACTGTTTCTAATTCTGTTTATAAAAATCATCGAAAAACCAAACAGGCAATATTAAATGAAGTTTGTAAACAAAAAGGCGTCGGAATGATTTCAAAAAAAAATGAAAAAGGAACTATCGGCCTAACCTGTTTCTCTTGTAAGACAAGCTTCAGAAAAACACCTTATCAAATATTAAACAATCTATATCTTTGTCCATCAGAATGCGTCAGGGGTGTGAGATTTACATATAATAACTTCAACAAATAACCTATTTATTTCCAGGAAAAACCATGTTGCAATGTATGTGTCGGGGCGAATTCAAACCCATTATAACAAATAAAATCATTACGGTATTAGGTATTCAGCAAATTACCGTGCGTGATTTAAAAGTATATCGTTGCGATGGTTGTGGCAAAGAAATTTTTCCAAAAGAAACTATTTCAAAGCTTAAAGACATCCAACAAAAATATTATTGCCAGCCGGCCGATGAAATGGGCCAGGCATTTCTTTAAATAACTTACAAGAGGAGCGAACAGTGAAAAAGAAGTTCAGGGAAAACAACTTGATGCAATTTAATTATTATCAAGGAGAAATCAAAGAGACTAAAACCAAAAACGGAACCCATGAGATGTATTCACCCAGAACGAGCGTGGTCTTGTTGTTCGACAAAACAACTGGTGATTGGTCAAGGGGTGTGGCTATTTGCAGTGGTCAAGATAATTTTTGCAAAAAAACAGGGCGTTCTATTGCTCTCAATCGAGCATTAAGGGCCCTTGATCAGAAAAAAACCTGTCCCAATATGGTTATGCGGGATTCAAGGGATCATTTTTTGTTACCAGAAGTAATTTGCAACAAATGTTCTTTCATGCCGGACTTTTCTCCTCATGAAGAGAAGATTATCAATTCACATTGGCCTGTCAAAACCAATCAACCAAATGTTTAATAGGAGAACAGTGAAAGATTCAATTTTACTAAAAGTATTTGTAGCGGCTGGTTCGCTATTTTTAATCACGACTATCATCCCAGGGCTCTTGAGCGCCAATAATGATTTAGCTGTTTTCTTGGGTACAATCATTGTTCTTGCATTGATTGTTTCTGGAATTATTTACCGCAAGGTTATCCTGAAATGGTTCGGGGTAGCATTAAATTAAAATAAAAAGATACGGAGTTTTAATGAAATTCAGAAAAGGTTTTTTCAAGAAGTTATTTTTATTGGCATTGGTGTGTTTGTTACTTCCGTTATTCACAACGGGGTGTGTTAAAAAAATTGACAAAGGCTATGAGGGGGCCAAGATCAATACCCTCGGTTCCGGCAAGGGTGATATTAAGGCAATGGGCACCGGTTGGCATGTGTTCAATAGTTTTAAGTATGACATAATTACCAATCCAACTTTTGTTCAAGAATATGTCTGGACAGCACAGAAGGACGAGGGTAGTCCGACAAACGAATCAATCAGTTTTCAGTCATCCAATTCGTTACTATTTCACGCTAACGTGGGGATAAGTTTCAATATACGCCCAGGTGTAACAGGTGCTCTTTATGAAAAATACCATAAAACGGTCGAACAGATGGTTGACACCAATATTAGAAACACCGTGAGAGATTCATTTAATCGGGAAGCTTCCAAGCGAGACGCCGAAGATATTTATGGTAAAGGTAAAAATCTATTTATTTCTGATATCACGGCAGATATTGCAGAATATTGGAAAGATTATTTAATCATTAATAAAATCTATTTAATTGGTGGCCTAACGCCGCCGCCTCAAATCAGTGCATCTATTAATAAAAAGATTGAAGCCACTCAAAAGGCCCAGCAACGTCGAAATGAAGTTGCCGAAGCAACTGCTGCAGCCGATAAGGTAATCGAAACAGCCAGGGGCACTGCCAAATCAAAGAACTTGGCCACCGATGCGACAACATATGAAATAACTGAGCTGGCAAAGGCAAAGGCTGGAGCTATCGAGCTTGTAAACAAACAACTTGCCAAGAGTCCATTATATATTGAATTCATAAAAGCAAACGCCTGGGATGGTAAGCTGCCGATATACATGATGGGTGGTGACTCAATTCCAATGATTTCATTAAAGTAGGTATTAAATGAGACTCTTTAATTCAATTCAAATAACAGTTTTGTTTTGTATTTATCCATTCATATGTCAGTGGGTGAAATCAGCAAGTTTCTATGCTCACCATGTTTTATTTTGGGTATTGGCTCTTGGTTATGTTTTGAGTTTTATCGGCATGGCTTATGCGGTGTATGAAGCGTTGAGGCGAGACAGAAGTTAATCTAAAAATACAGAGTTCTAAAAAAATAGCCTATTTTGCAAACTTTATGTTGCAATCTGGGCTATTTTTTATTATTGTTTTGATTCTATTCGTTTTTTGGAAATTTGTGATGAAATAAAATAATTTTGGAAGATACCGTGCACGGGCACAAACAGGCCTTGAAAGCCTGGGGGCGTGGAAGCGTCGGGGTTCGATTCCTCTATTTTCCGCCAAAAAGGTTGGTTCGATTCCAACTCGTTTGCCGAGGTCAGGTGAGAAGGGAGTGTGGTTCAATTCCACATGATTGAGGTCTGGGACAATAATCCCAAGGCTAACTCTGAGAGCATAGGCACGGGCGGCCAGCCCGATAAAGTAACAGCGGAATCTGTAACAGGGGTACGATTTTAAGCATGGTTATTCCGTAAGAGGAAGCGGGCTGCGCTGTAAACGCAGTGTCATTGTGACTCGGGTGGTTCGAACCCATCACCATGCACCAAATATGGCGTGATAGCTCAGAGAAAGAGCGCAGCCCTGAACGTGGGCTGGTCAATATTAGGTTCTTTAGGGATGAATCCAGTTTCGATTTCGGATTGACAAAGGGCATGCAACTTAATCGCACAGGTTCAAATCCTGTTCACGTCAGCCAAAAAATAATGGGGGTCGATCATGCGTGACACGTACGGTTTGGATCCGTGCTAAAGATCGGTTCAATTCCGGTACCCCCAACCAAATTTATAAAGGGCGGTAGCTTAAGGAAAGCAGCCAGGAGGGAACGCCTGGAAAGATTGGGGTGCAATTCCTCACTGTCCACCATTTTGGGGTTAAATAAAAATAATAAACAAAAGCCCAGCGGTTAATGTTTTGTATTGGCGTACTATTTTTATTTTCATCCCACCAAATATGGGGGTTTAGCAGAAAGTGTTATCAACCGTTGCCAGATTGATTGGTATATTCCAGAAAATCCAGCGACGTTTACACTTGTCTGTATAGACTCCCATTAAGTTAGAAGCCAGTGGAGCATATGATTATCATGTTAAGTGGCCACTTTAAAGCAGTAAGCGAGCAATTAGTTCCGGCACACCGTTGTCGGCGATCAGTCTTGCCCTGATACCTTGCTCCTGGCTTCTAACAATTTTAATTATGATGTGAGGACGATGCTGATTGGTAGAAGCAAGCAAGGTTGTGATTCTTGTGATGGAGTTCGATTCTCCTCCTCACCCCAATTTTAAAGGAAAAATAAATGCCGATCATCCAGGATATTATAAAGATTCAAATAATCAGTCTGAAAGCCAGGAAAAAGGCAGCACAGGGCTATATCCTGAACACAAAACTTCAGATTGAATGCAATTTATTGGCCGCGCAAATTAGAGCTCTTGAAATTGAGCTTGAAAAACAAAAAACTGATCACAATTTTTAATAACCAAAGGAATTTTGTCTATGACCCCTCTCGATTTATCTATTCTTCTGCATCACCATTTCACATCTGAACGTCATCCTAAAATTAAAACCCAGGCAGTACAAGATTCAATTGAAAAAATGCTGTTGTCCAATTACCTTGAGGCCAATGGTCGGCCAGATGGCTTCATCATTACTGATAATGGGAAGGTTTTGATCCAAAGACTTTGTAGTGTTGGAACTTATCTTTAAAATGGAACGATTATATTTATATATGAAAGGAGATATAACATCACAACAATAGCATATAAAGACGGTGTTATCGCATTTGATTCTTATCTTACCACTGGTGAGACTATCTCCGACTCTTCTTATAACAAACATCATATATACAACAAACATCATTTTTTTCTTGGCGGTGCAACCTGGTTGTACAAGGATTTCATGGATAGCTTCATTGCTGGTGAAAGCCTTATTGGGATAGAAAAGAAAGGTGAAGTTTTTGGGCTCATCGTTCGCCCTGACAAATCCCTGTGGGAATCGGCTATAGCAGGACATAGAGAAATGTTTTGGTTAGAACCAGTTGCATTAAAAGTGCCACGAGCTTTTGGATCTGGAGAGTTACACGCTTTAACTGCAATGGATATGGGGGCTTCGGCTAAAGAAGCTGTAGGAATGGCAGCTAAAAGAGACATCTACACTGGTGGGAAAATCAATACATTTAAGCTTAAAAAACTCAAAACCTCGACTTAATCTAAACTGGAATTTACATGATCACTGCTAATACTATTGTTACACCGGAACAGGCTCAAGAATTTTTACAACAACTTAAAATAGAACCCGAATATGGAAAAGCATATAATATCTATGCCTGTGGATGTGTTATCCAAAACGAAGAGGATCCTGGTGTTGTTACTTATTTTTCGGTCAATGTTCAAAAAAATAGATCCTGTCCCATTCATCAACCATCAAGATTGGTTGGTAAATACAAAAATTGCTCATGTGGGACTATATTTTTTTCAACCAGAACCCAATCAAGCGAAAGATGTCATAAATGTCCCAAAATAAAATCAACTAACATTGAACACTTAAAAGCTTATAGAGAAAAGATGGCCAATCGGCCGAGGGATTTCAACAAGTATGAAG
>Ga0180009_10002696_pt1 | contig 20783 bp, 13 predicted proteins | sample OS_PC_MetaG_FD_123537 | JGI IMG/M metagenome (GOLD analysis project Ga0180009, IMG submission 123537) | Groundwater microbial communities from the Aspo Hard Rock Laboratory (HRL) deep subsurface site, Sweden - OS_PC_MetaG | ecosystem: Environmental > Aquatic > Deep subsurface > Groundwater...
CCTGGAACGCTTATCGAAGAGTTTGGGTGGGTTCAATAACCGGAGAGCTTCATCACCACGGAAACGGCCAGGTGGGTCCGATTACCGCCGATACATGGGTCCATCTCTGGCCGGGGGTAGCATGCTACCTTGTCGACAGGCGCTTTGATAGCGGCTGCGATCCTGCCGCAGGTGTCGTCGACATAGAGCCAATCACGCATGGCGTATCCATTGCCGTGCACGGTCAAAGGAATGTCCCTGAGTGCTGAGGTGATAAATCGGGGGATGACCTTTTCGAGGTGCTGGTACGGCCCATACTGGTTGAATGGGCGAAGAATCACTGCGGGTACGCCGTAGGTGTAATAATAGGAATATACCAGCCTGTCCGCTCCGCTTTTAGCCGAAGCGTATGGGCTACACGAATTTAGTGGATGGTCTTCGGTCATGGGCCGGGTTATTGCTGTTCCATAAACTTCGGATGTGGAAACATGGATGAAGCGTTCCACGGTGTCGCAGTACTTCAAGACGGCATTAGCAATGGTGTGTGTACCAAGAACGTCCACTTCAAAGAAATGCCGGCTTTCGTAAATTGATCGGGTCACATGGGTTTCCGCTGCGAAATGTACAATAATATCCGAACGCTCAACTAGGGTGTTGACAATTTCGACAGATAAAACGCTCCCGAGGAAAAATTCGAACCTGTCGGCGTCCTTGTGTATCATGGCAGGGATGTTTTGGAAGCGTCCAGCATAGTTGAGTGTATCCAAAACGATGATTTTATCGTCAGGATAGTTTTCGTACCAGTACCTGACAAAATTGCTTCCAATAAAGCCAGCGCCGCCTGTCACTAGAATCGTCTTCATCCTGATAGAAATCCATAATTTATTTTCATACGTTATTTTTTACTCCATATTTTTCCGCATTCTATGAAGCGAAATATAAAGCTTCTCTCATATGCAACCTGGAGAACTTTTCATCTCAGTCCCTCAGGACACGGGTTGGATAACAAAATTTCTCTTGAGTCATCACCACAATTCATTAACAAATCAACTGCTGAAAGATGTGAAACAAAATCTCCCCAGAGTTGAAGGTAAGGTGTGTGAAAGTAGTCCTGGAGCACGACTTTCACCCCATGCTTATTAAAAAGGTCTATATCCAGAAAATTTTTAGCGGACTGGCCATCATAAAGTATGGTTGCTCCGTGATGTCGGCAGATATCAATTATCTTCTGATTCTTGTCCGCCGCTTTGTCAGGTATGTCTGAGGACAGGCGACAGGGAGTAGTGATATTTAGCATTCCGGCGATGGTTTTGTTAAGGGCGTAATTAAGGTCAACCATGAACTCCCAATCCTTTTCAATAACCTCTTGGAGTAGGGGAAAAACCTTATTCCAATACTTGGCGTCGCCATACCAGCTTTCCATTTGTTGGAGTAATTTACATCGCCACGGCTGATCAGCTATGCGGATTTCATTAATAAGCGTCCTAAACGCCTCATGTTTTTTCACCGGAACAGTTACAACTTTTACTCCTGTCGGTGATTTTAGCCTGTTTCGATTCCTCCAGTCTTTCCTGGTGTACTGAACGTCATCCAGGTATACAAATAGGTCAGCTCTGGCCATTTGCTCGAAATAGCCAAGCCAAGGAAGGAAATTAGGTTGGATTATTGCGATTACCATTTCCAATTTTTTCCATCGTCAATTTTTTGTATCACTTATACCAGTTTGAATTTGTCGCATGCAAATGCCGAGAGCATCAAACTCCAAATTTGCCACCCGAAATTTCGTTCTCCACTCAAGGTCTGCCTTATCATTTTGGAAACGCCGCTTGCTTTAATGTGTCTGTTCAATGCCTCGGGATTTAAGATTACGCCCATTATCGCATCAAAGGAGAGATACTTCAGGTACAGGCCTATGTCAAATCTAAAACCCCGTTTCGGTTGCTTTAGCAAATAGTCCGGGTAAACATCAAGAAAAGAAGTACGGAGCGGAATCTTTTGGAGGCCATTTTTTAAAAGGCTGTCATCTGCCATTCCCAGTAATCTCCTTGCCAACCCATTGAGAAGAAAAGGGTGAGAATATTCCACATCGAGAGCCAATGAAAAAGACCTGTCAATGATACCCCAAGACTCCATTATTGTCCACCAGTCGTATTGAATCCGTTCGCGCAGGTCAATCACGCGGGCATTTCTCCACCCGTCCCATGGTAAAGTCATCCCGGATACAGACAAGACGGTTGATAGGTCGTCAGCGGCAGTCGACCTGACTCGCTTTTGATGGAGAACAGGGTCAGAGAAATCGTTACGGTGCCAATCGTAACCGGCCATGCTTTCGTCTGCTCCTCGTCCGGTGACGATTGTGCCAATTCCCTGTTTAACAAGTTCGTTGTCCAGCAGAAATCGAGATAAATGGCTCGGGTGGGCGGTGGGAAAGCCAAGTGCTTCAACGAGCTGGTCGGCTGTTTTCAGGATGTCAAGCTCGCGAAAATCAAATTCACTCAAATCGAAACCCGCGTCATCCGACAGTCGCCGGATAATATCCAGCTCTTGGCTGGCACCTTCTCCCCGAGTTATGATTGTCGCGGTTTTGACCGATATTGTGTGAATCCTCCCCGCAAGCAACGCGAGCAGGGAAGAGTCAAGTCCAGCGCTAAGGTGAAAAGCTGTCGAGCTTAAATCGAGTACTGAAATATTTTTTTCCAGTTCAGCCCTCAGATCAAGAGAATCATCAGTGTCAAGCCTTTTCGTAAAGCTTACCAGGCGGCTTTGGGGCTTTTTCCCCAAAAGTTCAATCGTTTCTCCGGAACGAAGAAGACGAATGCCTTCACATAAAGTGCGGCTCGTCGGCGGACATTGAAATTCAAGGTAGCGCCATACGTATTTGGGGTCACAACGCGTCCGCGTTCCTGCCGACTGAAGGTATGCCAGCACGGCCTTCCAGGAGGTAGAAGCGACAAGAAAATCGAGATTAATTGAAAAAAAAAGGGGGGTGATTGAAAAAGGCTCTCTCTTGAGGCCCGTCCCATCTAACTTTACATATAGGCCTTGGTCGCACAACGTCCACCAGCCTTCGTCGGTGACCCAGCCCTCGGAGTTGATAATGGAGCCGGTGTAGTCAAGGACAAGAAGGTCAGGCGTTATCATAGCCCTTATCGCTTAGCAACTCGTCGATGACATAATCCGGCCTCCCTAGAGACTCCTGGTATATCCGGCCGAGGTATTCAGCCACCAAACCAATACAAAAAACGATGATGCCCGTGCTGAAAAAAATGGATAGAATGATTGAGGTCCAGCCGGGCATGACATGATCCATCGTGAACTTGAGAAATAGCAGTAACAGGGCTGAAGAAAATGAAATCGCCGAAATGGACAGGCCTAATAAGGTGATTATATGCAGCGGTTTGGAAGAAAAGGAGAGTATACTGGTAAGGCCCTGGGATAGCATGACGGGTAGACTGTATTTGGACTGTCCCTTGTGCCTTGGAGCCTGGACTACATGCACGATGGCATGCTTAAAACCAACCCAGGCAAACAGCCCGGCCAGGAATTTGCGACTCTCGCGAAATTGGGTGACACTTGCGCGGACCTTCCCACTGAATCCTCTAAGAACAGCTTGGTTGTTCGGGCAGTCCAATCCAGTGATAACCTTTAGCATCTTCCAGAAGATATATGAAAAAAGCCTACGAACCGCTGGTTCCGTACGGTTATTGCGGACCGCGTAAACGATGTCATACCCCTCATTGATTTTTTCCAAGAGACGAGGGATATCCTTGGGGTTGTCCTGCAAATCGGCGTCCATTAAAAAACTGATGTCGCCTCGAGCATGCTTCATTCCAGCGAATAAGGCCTTGTGATGACCGAAATTTCGACTAAGCTTTATGACATTGACCCGATCCGGGTATAGTCTTCTCAAGTCGGACAATTCCTTAAAGGTGGCGTCGGTGCTCCCGTCATCGACGAACCAGTATTCAGTGACTCCTGGCAGTGAGGCCATGACCGAGTCCAGAATAGCAAAGAGGTCCAAAACGTTATCTTCCTCGTTCAAAAAAGCAATGATAACTGAATATAACATTCCTACTATCCGTAATAGGCTTATAATACAAAGGTATTCTAATTAGTGTATACATTACACCATATCAGATCAAAATTCAACTTCTATATACAAGCACCTCCTTTTGATTTAACATATTGAATTAGCTGAACAAAACAAAGCAAGGCTCCATACTCGTTCAAATTAATAGGCTCTTCTGTGTTTCGAGTGGGTAAATGTGTCATGAGCATGAGATTCAAGCCAGCGTCAAAGCCAAGCCCTTCGGGTGTCTTCGACAGCCTTGACGCCGTCTTTCACTCATGCTTTTAGGTAATTAGACAGACGGCGAAGGGATGTCGTCGGCCTCTGGCAAAGGGAGAAAGGGTTCGGATTTGTGTCCGAGAACCAACGGAATTTCTATCACATACATCCAATTAATTGATACTGCTTGCTTTTTCAGCACGTTCAGCCTTACCCACTTGAAACAGCGTGGAGCCTATTTTTATAACACAATCATTTCGATTGACCGGCTATTTCCATGTTTTTTTTAAGTGTCCCCAATTTATAAACCACACGTCGGCTCCTTTTCTCGGGCTGCTCGTTCTTAATCTTGTGATACGATTGATAAAGGGTCGGCCAGTCCAATCAAAGGGCGCAATGAACCGCAATGGCCCGGTGTACCCGTGCGGCAAGGCTTCGGGGGCGCAATCAGATGACCGAACAGCCAATGAGCCGACCGGATTGACTTCGAACTCCCCTGTGGAGTCCCAGACGATCATGGGAACCCGATGTGATTGACGGGCTGTCAGCTCAGGCCCAACGACCTTTCCGCTGACCCGGGGCGGCCGCCCGGCACCCGTTTCTGTCCGGGACCTGGATTTTGGGTTGACGGGACTGGGACCGGTATCCATACTATGCCTGGCGTTAGAGAGCTGACGCATTTTTCTATGGGTTCGGGGGGACGCGCCTCGGGAATCAAGAAAGGAAATCGCGGCTGATGCTGCAAGATTCCATCCCAAAAAGCTCATGGATGCGGCTGCACCACAAGCTGGCCCTGGCCTTTTGCGCTTTCGCCATTTTCATCGCCGGGCTGACCACGCTGTTCCTGTATCAGAGCGCCCGGAAACAGGTCCGGGAGGACATCCGCCGGCGCCTGCATGACATCGTCTCCATCGCCCCGGCGGCCATCGATGCCGAGCTTCACGACACACTGACCGATCCCGCCCAGGAGGGATCGGAAAACTACCTGAAACTCAAGCGGGTTCTCCAGCGCGTCCGGGACTCGGCCACGGGCATCCATTTCATCTACACCATGCGCCAGGGACCGGGGGGTAAAATCCTTTTTGTCGTGGACGCGGAATCCAATCCGGCCGACATCGCTCACCTGGGGGAGGTCTACGACGACGCCAGCCCCCTGCTCCGACGAACGTTCGCCAAAATGCAAAAGCCCGTGGTGGAAGAAGATTTCTACACCGATGAATGGGGGACCTGGCTGTCGGGTTACGCCCCCATCTATCACCAGGACGGCCGCCGCGGCGGGGTCCTGGGCGTGGACATCTCCGCCGAGACCGTGTCCGCGTACGAACGCCGGCTTCTGATCCTTTCCTTGGGAATATTCGGCCTGACCCTGCCTCTGACCCTCCTGATCGGATATTTCATCGGCCTGCGGCTGGCCCGGCCGATCATCTCCATCAAGGAAGCCGCCGAACGGATCGGGAAGGGGAACCTGGACCTGATCATCCCGGTGGAACGGGGAGACGAGATCGGCGCCCTGGCCGACTCCTTCAACGTCATGACCGCCAACCTCAGGGCCAGCCACGAGCGGCTCAACGAATTGATGGAGCAGTACCGGGACATATTCGACAACGCGATCGAGGGCATCTTTCGCACCACCGCCGACGGCCGCTTCATCACCGCCAACAAGGCCCTCATCCACATGCTGGGGTACGACTCCTTCGAGCAACTCACCACCCGGGTCACCCACATCGCCGAACAGGTCTATCACCTGGCCGAGGATCGGGCCGCGGTCATGGAGCGCATCAAGGCCGACGGCCGCGTGACCCACCTGGAACTTCAGTTCAAACGCAGGGACGGATCGGTCTTCTGGGTCGAAATGAACGCCCAGTTGATCGACCGCCCCGACAAGGACCGGATCATCGAAGGCATGGTCCAGGACGTCTCGGCGCGGCGCGAAAAAGAGGCCGCCGAAGCCGCCTCCCAGGCCAAAAGCGCCTTTCTGGCCAACATGAGCCACGAAATCCGGACGCCGCTCAACGCGGTCATGGGGTTGACCGACCTGGCCCTCCGGACCGAACTGAGCCCCAAGCAACTCGAATACCTCTCCAAGATCAAGTCATCCTCCCAGTCCCTGCTGGCCGTGATCAACGATATCCTCGACCTCTCCAAAATCGAGGCCGGACGCATGGAGATCGAGGAGACCGAATTCTCCCTGTACGAAGTCATGGCCAACCTGTCCGAGATGTTCGCCCACAAGGCCCACGAAAAGGAGATCGAGTTGATGATCTCCATCGACGAGACCGTGCCCACCGCCTTGATCGGCGACCCGGTCCGCCTGGGCCAGGTCCTCATCAATCTGACCGGCAACGCCATCAAGTTCACCGAAAGAGGCGAGGTCCTCGTCTCGGTCCGGAGCGGGGGCGAAATCATCGAAACGGCCGGCGACCATTTGATGCTCAAGTTCTCCGTCAAGGACACCGGCGTGGGCATCCCCCCGAACCGGATCGACCGGATATTCGAATCCTTCACCCAGGCCGACGACTCCATCACTCGCAAACACGGAGGAACCGGGCTGGGCCTTTCCATCAGCCGCCAACTGGCGGTTCTGATGGGCGGTGACATCTGGGCCGAAAGCGTGTCGGGCCAGGGCAGCATCTTCCATTTTTCCGTGCGGTTCAGACGTCAGCCCGAGGAAAAGCAGGTCAAGACCGCGCCGCCCTCCGACCTTCGGGGGCTCCGGGTCCTGGTCGTGGACGACAATCGGACCAGCCAGGAGATTCTGACCAGCTTCATTCGTTCCTTCCACATGCAGGCCGAGGCCGTGGGCTCGGGCCGGGAGGCCATCGAGCGGGTCCAGATCGCCGATCCCCCCTTCGACCTGATTCTCATGGACTGGAAAATGCCCGGCATGAACGGCCTGGAGGCCACGCGAAAGATCAAACGGGAGCTGAAGCTGGGCAAGCTGCCCGTGATCTGCATGGTCTCGGCCTACGGGCGTCAGGACCTGATGCGAGAGTCCGAAAAGGCCCTTATCGAGGCCTTTCTCCATAAACCCGTCAACCAGTCCTTTCTCTTCGACACCATCATGGAACTTTTCGGGCGGAAGACGGAATCGATCACACCGGACCGGTCCGTCGCGGCCGGAATGCGCGCCCGGCCCGGGCCCTGGCTGGAAGGGGTCAGGGTTCTCCTGGTGGAAGATAACCGCGTCAACGAAGAGATTGCCCGGGAATGGCTGGAAAGCGCGGGAATCGATGTGACGAGCGTCAGAAACGGGGCCGAAGCCCTGAACGATCTGTCCGGGTCGACCTTTGACGCGGTCCTCATGGACATCCAGATGCCGGTCATGGACGGGCTCGAAGCCACCGGCCGAATCCGTAAAGACCTGGGACTCGACGATCTGCCCATCATCGCCATGACCGCCCATGCCCAGACCGGCGACCGGGAGCGGTGCCTCGACGCGGGCATGAACGACTACGTCACCAAGCCCATCGATCCGGAAAAACTCTTTGCCGCCCTGGTCCGCTGGATTCCCGGAGCCCCGGACGCTCCGGCCGCGGAGGCCCCCTTGTCGACCGAACCGAAACCGGGCGTCCCCCCGGAGGCACCGGGCCTGGACCTTCCCGGCATCGACTTGAACACCGGCCTTTTCCGGGCCAACCAGAACCGACGCCTGTACCGCAGGCTGCTGACCACGTTCCTCGAGGATTTCGAGGGGGCCGGACGGACGATCCGGGAGGACCTGGACCGAGGCCGCGATAACGATGCCCGCCTTCTGGCCCACTCCATCAAGGGCGTGGGCGGCAATATCGGGGCCCTGACATTGAACGAAAAAGCCGCCGCCCTCGAGGAGGCCCTGGAAGCCGGAGCGGTTTCCATCGACCATCCGGTCCTGGCCGGCTTCGAAACCGCCCTGGAGGAGGTCCTGGCCGGCCTTCGATCCGCCGACCTCGCCGGAGAAACCGCCGTCGAACCGGGCCGGCCCGCGTCCAACCTGGACATGGCCGTCGTCAGGAACAAACTCGAACAACTCGCTTCCCTGCTCGACGAAGACCTGGACGCCGGCCGAAAACTCATCCGGGAACTGAGCCCGGACCTCCAGGCCTCGGCCCATGCCGAGTCGTTCGCCCTCGTGGCCGAACACGTGGAGGACTTCGATCTGGACGGCGCGGTGGAGGCGCTCGATGAACTGATCGCCGGTCTGGACGATACGGAGGAATGAGATGATGGCCCGGCCATCCAACAAGGAAAAAATTCTCATCGTCGACGACAACAAGCAGAACATCGAAATCCTGATGAATCTGTTTAAATCCGAATACCGGATCACCGCCGCCATCAGCGCCGAGCGGGCCCTCAAGATCGCCCGGTCCGATGCGCCTCCGGACATTATCCTTCTCGACATCCTCATGCCCGACATGGACGGATATGAAGTCTGCCGCCGGCTCAAGGAGGACGAAAAGACCCGGGACATCCCCATTATCTTCGTCACGGCCGTCTCCGAGGTCATGGACGCGGCCAAGGGCTTCAACCTGGGCGCGGTGGACTACATCGCCAAACCCTTCCATCCGCCCATCGTTATGGCCCGGGTCCGGCTGCATTTGGACCTCAAGCACAAACGGGAACTGCTCGAGGAATATGCCTTCATCGACGCGCTGACCGAAATCCCCAACCGCCGCAGTTTCGACCACCAGGCCCTGCAGGAATGGAACCGGGCCCGCAGGTCCGGCCAGCCCCTCTCACTCCTCCTTCTGGATATCGATCATTTCAAGGAATACAACGACACATACGGCCATGGACAGGGAGACCAGTGCCTGATTCGGGTGGCCCAAACGATCCAGGAAAGCCTGCGCCGGGCCGGCGACCTGGCCGCCCGGTACGGCGGGGAGGAGTTTGCCGCCCTTCTGCCCTACACCGACCAGGAAGAGGGCTGCGACATCGCCTGGCAAATCCTGAAAAACATCGAAGCCCTGGGCTTCGCCCACCAGAGGTCCCCGGTCGGGGACCACGTGACCATATCCTGCGGACTGGCCACCGCCCTGGCCGAGGATGACGTCACCTTGGAACAGCTTATCGAAGAGGCCGACCAGGCCCTGTACAAGGCCAAGAGAAACGGGCGCAACCGGGTCGAATGCTTCATCTCCGGCCGTCATCACCCTCCCGACCCCGAGCCGTGACCCGGCTGTTACGGTTGGGGTTCCTGTTTGGACCCACCGTTATTCTCGAGTCATGGTCTTTTGAATCATCGGACGGTTACAAGGTTGAGAATGGTTCAAAGCGGCAGGGCAAGTGTGAGCGGAAGGTCGCGGCAAACGGCGTTTTCCTGGTGGCGCAATAGATCGCTTCGTCGTTTCGCTGCTTGTAACCAAGCCCTCCGTCTTTGCGAAAAGCCGGAGGCGGCCAGGCTATCCTCCCAGGCCAAGTCTTTGGCGGACAAGTCAGTTGTGCCAAAAAATTTCCGGATCACCGCCCCGTAAACACCTCAACCTGTTTCTTTCGCAAGTTACCAGGGCCTGAACACCGGCCGGGCACTCGCAACGAACCCAACTGCAAAATTCGGGTTGAAATCGAATCCGGATCAGACGACATACAGGTATTTGAAAATGTTCATGATGAGGTTCACGCTCTCCGATTTGACATGCCGGCCGTCCCGGGTGTAATGCCGGGTCGGATCGTTGCGCACGATTTCGTAACCGGGCATGTAATGCACGTTGTCCCGGGCGTCCATCACCTCGAGAACCGCGGCGTGAAGCGTGGATTTGGAAAACTGGGTCGCGATATACGGGCCGAGGTGGTTTCGGAAGGTCACGGACAGGGGAATCGGGGACACGGACAGCAGAAACCGGACCGCCGGGTTGTGGCGGGTGATCGTGTCCACGGTGTATAAAAGGCTGTCCACGATCTCCTGAAAGGACAGGTTGTGGAACTCGTGCCGGGCGGGGTCGAAGACCTGCGGATCGGGCATCCGAAAGTAGGCCTTCCCGTCGTGTCGATTGCGCCACAACTCGGTCAGTCCCAGGGTGAAGACCGCCCAGCGGGTCTGTTCAAGGAGTGAACGGCTGATACGGCCGAAGGCCGCCAGGCATTCCCGGGCCCGGCTTTCGTCCGGGCCCAGCGGATAGGCCCCTGAATGGTCGTCCGCCTTGCGGTAGGGGTCCCGGAAAACACCGTCGACAATCCAGTATGGTTCTTCCGCCTCCCAGGTTTCCGGCTCGAAGGACTGACGAACGATCTGGGCCAGATTCATCGGGTTGTAAATGACGCCCCAGGGGAGAGGCAGGCAGTGGTATCCGTTCACCTTGAGCCAGTGGGCCAGGTGCTGGGCGAAACAGGACCCGATGGCCACGATGGGCGTATTCAGATCGATGGCCTTGAGGCCCCGGAACCGGCCGATCATCTCCTCGAGGGGGTAGGGACAGGCGCGGACGTACCAGCCCTGCCGAACCTGATCGAGCATGGCCTCGGGCACCTTCCCGGCCATCCGTTCCGTCCCGAAATTCGAGTCGCGGCCCTCCGGAAGCATGGACCCGGCTTGAGACATGTCTTTCCTCCCGGGAGCGGACGTTCCGTTCCCTTGTTTCGTAGCCCTGAGGGAGCAATCATTGTGCCAAAGCCGACCCGGGCCCTCCGCTACCCGGAGCGGGCCGGGAAAGCGGGCCGTGATTGATCCCGCCCAACGGCCCGGCTCGGGCGCGCCCCGGTTTCCGCCCTTCCCGATAGGCAATTTTGTCCCAATCGAACGAAAAATCCGCACAATATTCCGCACCGCCGGCCGGCCGGCATGTAAAAGCCCGGATGACAGGCCTCCCCGGCTCCCGGGCTTGGCATCTTTCTTGCTCCCCCATTCGGTGGACCGGCATGACCCGAGGAGGTTCGAGGCGGCAAACGTGGGCGGAGAACAGATCGACAACCGGGAAATCGTGGAAAAGCTGACGGCCGTGGAAGCGGCCTTTGACGTAACCGCGCTCAGGTACCACAACCTGCGGGTCTGGCCCCTGATCCGAAACGCGCTCTGGTGGCAGCTTCGCAACCCGTCGGGCAGCTACCTGCGCCGGGCCGAACCACTGGCCGGCGTGTTCTCTCCGCCCCCTCCCGAGACCTATGCAAATCTGCTGTCACCTTTCCGGGACACGGACCTGGTCTTCTATTCCATCGCCGATTACACGGACCAGCGGACTTCCGGCCAATGGTACCACCGGCATCTCGATCCGATCGTTGAACTGGTCAACGACCGGCGCCGCTGGCTGAAAGTGGAACTGCCCACGCCATTGGGGCTGGAGCGTCTCCCCAGGGCCGTGCCCACGCTTTTCGTCGATCCGATCCAGAATCGCCAGGCCTGGCTCAGGCCGCCATCCGGCGGCCGCATCCAAGGCTGGTCCGACCTCGGGCCCGTCCTTGCGGCCTCGACCGGGCTCGGGGACCTGGACGAGGGACTGTTCGTTCACAAGGCCGAAACGGTCATGGCCTACCAGGAGTTTTTCTCGATCCTGCTCGCCCCGGCCCGGCCCGGGGCGGTCCTGATGGCCTGCTGGTATTACAACCTGATCGGCATGGCCCTGATGTGGGCCTGCCGCCAGGTCGGCGCAATGGCGGTCGACGTCCAGCACGGCAAACAGGGGTCCCACCACGCCATGTATTCCCACTGGACCCGTGTCCCCCCGGAAGGCTGGGAACTCCTGCCCGAAGTGTTTTGGACCTGGGGACATGCCTCGAAGGACAACATCGAAAAGCATCAGCCTATCGGCGGCCGGCACCACCGGGCCGTCATCGGCGGAAACCGCTGGCTGGGCCGATTCGTCGAGGGCGCCTCTTTTCCCCTGGCAGCGGACGAAGCGGATTTCATCCGGGGTCTCGGCCGGGAAAAAAAGGTCGTACTGGTCAGCCTGCAATGGTCCTTCGACGAGCTGGTTCCGGAGGTCATTCTCGAGGCCATGAAGCGCGCTCCGCGCCACTGGCTGTGGCTCATGCGGCTCCATCCGATGATGCGGGACCAGGCGCCGGACCTGGAGGCCCTGATGCGAGACGCCGGCGTCGGCCGGTACGAGATGACGTATGCCACCCGCTGCCCGCTCTATTCGTTGCTCCAGAAGGCCCACCACCACGTCACCCGCTTTTCCTCGGTCTGCTACGAGGCCCTGGCCTTCGGCGTCCCAACCACGTTGGTGCATCCGGAAGGGGCGCGCCTTTACGCCGATTATGTCCAACGGGGCTTTTTCGACTACGCAGCCGATGCCCATGCCTTGATCCGGTCGGTGGATCACCCTCGTTCTCCGGAACAACTCGTGGAAAGCCCCCCCTATATCGAGACCCGGCCGGAGCGCGCCCTGGACGCCGTGAATGCCATTGTCAGCCGAAGCCCGAACCATACCGCCCCAACCTTGCCTGACCTGGAATATCGGGAGGATACCCGGGGCCGAAACGACGTTTTTTCGGCCCTGGCCTCGAACCAGGAGGGACGGATACTGCTGGAAATCGACCGGCCGGCCGAAGCGCTGACCTGTTTCCAACGGGCCCTCCGGCTTTGTCCCGGCCTGGCCGGGGTCGAGCAGGGACGGGATCAGGCCCTGCTCGCCCTGGAACGTTCCCGGCCCGCCCTTGAAACCGACCGGACCGCGACCCGTGGCGCCCGGGACGATGGCCGACCGGAGCCGGCCGGCCGGCCCGAAGTCAGCGTGATTTTGCCCACCCGCAACCGCCCCCTGGACCTGGGGCGGGCCGTTCGAAGCGTGCTGGCCCAGTCCCTGGAAAACTGGGAACTGCTGGTCATTAACGACGGGGGCGTCGACGTCAAACCGATCGTCGAAAGCTTCCAGGACCATCGGGTGTTCTATTTCCACCTGCCCCAAAACCGGGGCAAGGCCCATGCCCTCAATCTCGGTCTCCTGGAGGCCCGAGGCGAATACGTCGCCTATCTGGACGACGATGATGAATGGTACCCCTCGCACCTCGAGACCCTGGCCCGGGCCCTGGCCCGGGCGCCGGAAATCGGCGCCGTCTATTCCGACCTTTACCAGACCCTGGGCCTGAGCGACCCGGAAACGGGCCGCCGATACCCCTTGGGCAAATGCGTGAAGTTCAGTCAGGACTTCAAACGGGACCTGCTGTTCTCCTTCAACTACATATCCCACGTCAGCCTGATGCATCGCCGGGAACTGGTCCGCCTGACCGGCGGGTATGACGAAAACGTCCGGGTCAAAATCACCTGGAACATGACCCGGAAGCTGGCCTTTGTCACGGACATCCTTCACGTCCCCCGAGTCACCGGGGAGTACTGGGCGCCGCTGGTCGACTCGGATCGGATCAGCGACCTGGAACGCCGGGATCAAAACGGGTTCCTGCAAAACCTGCGGCGCATCAAGGCGGACGACCCGCCGGGTCCCTGGCCGCATGTTCCGACAATGGCCGTGCTCCTGCCGGTTTTTGACTGGGGTACCGGAAGCGTGGGCCGGATTTCCGGCCTGCTCGACGCCCTGGACTACCCGGCCCGCCTGCTCCTGGTCAACATGGACCGCGGCCGGTCCCCGGCCGCCTGCCGCAAGGCCCTGGGCGAGCTGTCCGAACTCCGCAACCTGGAGATCATCCCGCCATCACCGGACCGGCCGGAAGTGCAGGAGGCCTGTCGCCGGGCGGCCGGCCGGATCGAGGCCGAATACGTCTATCTCGCTTCGCCCGAGGCCCAACCGATACCCGCCTTCTTCCTGGCCTCCGCGCTGGAGTTTTTGCGGACCGCCGACGGGGAAGCCGTCCGGATCGAGGGCCATGCCGGTTCCGAGCCCGGGTTCGATATGCTGGCCCGCCGGACGGCCTTGTTGGAGAAAACCCGCCTCGCCGGCGGGGCGAACGGCCTGGATTTCCGCGAGATGCCCTGGCCGCCCACCGGCCTTTTCAGGCCGGACTTCCTGTTCGGTCAGGCTACGGAGCACGCCGGCCAGGGCCGATACCGGCGGGCCCACGAAGCCTTCGCCGCCGCCCGAGACCTGGTTCAGGACGAAAACCCGCCTCTCATGCTCGAGTACTACAACATCTGCCTGAGTCTGGAACGATACGACGAGGCCGAAGCCGAGTGCCGCTTCTGGATCGAGCAAGGCCACGGCGCGGACAACTGGTGTCGCCTGGGCCGGGCACTGCAAGAGCAGGCCCGCTGGAAAGAGGCGATCCAGGCCTACGAGCGCGGCCTGCGGGAGATCGGGTTCCGCCATTCCGACGTCGAGGCCCGGGTCTTTCCGGTGGATCACAGCCACGAACCGCCGGCCTTTCGGGCCCTGGTCGGTCTGGGTGAATGCATGATCGAAACCGGCCGCCACGGACTCGCGGTCCGGGTCCTGGACCGGGCCGCCAAACTCCACGCCCGCAGCCACCGGCCGTTGTTGGGCCTGAGCCGGACGCTGCTGGCCGAGGGGCGAATGGAGCAGGCGGAAGGAGCTCTGCTCGAAGCGGCCAACAAGGACGGCTCCGATCCGACGACCTTTCGCCGGCTGGGGGAGTTGTGCGAGCACAGGCAGATGTGGGACGAGGCCTACGCCTTGTATGGTCAGGCCTTTCGTTTGGGTATGTTTTCGAGCCGGAACATCGAGCCCTTGTTCCGGGTGGGGGCCAAGCTGGGCCGGTGGCCTGAGTTGAAAGAGATGTTCGAGCAGTTTTTGGAGATCAGACCGGATTACATTCCGGCCCGGGTCTGGCTGTCAGACATCGACCGGGCCCTGGCGGGCTAGACCGTAATGCGTCGTCCCCCCGCGGCCCGGGCCGGGGACAAGGATTGGGCCGGATCAAGGCTTTCCGGCCGGGTGGATCGACCGGCCCTGGCGCCGGCCAGGCATGTGGCATTGCACACCGCTTCCTCCCCCAAACGGCCCTTTTTGTCCAGATCCAGCAGCCGCCGGTAGGCCGGGCCATTGATTATCTCTTCCAGTGACGATTCCGCGAGATTTCCCAGGGCGATTCGATTGGTATAGCAGCAGGGCTGCACGGCGCCGTCAACCAGGACATTGAAGTTGGCCGGTGTCAGTTTGCGCGGGCAGGAGCCCCTCGTATCTTCCAGGTCCGGCATTTTATCCAGGCTGAAGTCGATCGCTTCCACGGAATAGGGCAGCACGATGTCGCGGTCCTTATGCCAGAGACGGTGAAACCATTCCACTTCGTGGCGGTTTTCAGGGCAGATGACGTATCCGAAGGCCAGAAGGTGAGGCTTCCGCCCCGTCCTTCTGATCTTTTCGATCAGCAGGCGGCAGTTGGCGTTGACCGTTTTCGATTTCGGGTTCCGGGTCACTTCGAGCAGGGTGTGGTCGGAAACGCCGTTGATGGAAACCTTGAGCTTGTAGGTGATATGATCGAGCAGAAAGTCGATCATGGCTTCATCAAGCAGTGTCCCGTTGGTAATGAGCTGGGTGTGAAAACCCAAACGCCTGACCAGTTGGATTCCCTGTTTATAGTGAGGCCATAACAGGGGCTCGCCCAGACCGTGCAGGTCCAGGATTCTGATCGGGGCCTGGTTGGCCTGATTATAATCAAAGACTTCCTTCAGAATTCTGACAAACAGGTTCCAGTCCATGTGTTCGTTGAGCTTGACCGGGTCGGGAGCGGTCATCCCGCCCGCATCCCTGTTTTCCAGAAGGCGCCGGAGACAAAACAGGCAGGACGAGTTGCAGTACGAGGTGACTTCGATCAGAAACATCGACTATTCCCCCTTGACGGGACGGGCCTGATAGTTATTGCCGGCCGGCTGGTCTTACCCCGGATTTCTCACCGGGTTAAAAACGATGGTCGGTGAAAAAGGTCTTCAGCCGGCCGACCCGCTCGATCTCGATTTCCACATGATCGTCGGGCCCCAGCGGCTGGTCCTCGGCCAGGACGATGCCGTCCCGTCCCATGCTGCCCATGTGGACCACGGCGCCCGCGGGCAGGGTGACGAAAGAGGACAGCAGGGCCAGGCAGCGCTCGATCCCGACCAGCATGGAGTTGCTGAACGAACGGTCCCATACCTCCCCGTTCTTCCGGGTGTACATCAGGAGATTGTACGGATCGGGCACTTCCTCCTTGGTCACGATATGCGGCCCGACGGGTCCGAAGCCCTGGGTGCAGCGGCCGTAGTAGCTGTTGACCAGCAGTTCGAACCGGGTGGGCCGACCGGACGGATGGCGGTCCGCGGCGAATCCGCGCCAGCAGTTGCCGATCATGTCGTTGACGCAGGTGTAGCCGAAGACATGGTCCATGGCCTCGGCCTCGGTCAGGTTCCGGGCCGTTTTGGCCATGACCACGCCGAGTTCGGCGGCGCAACGAAAGCTGGTTGTGTACCCGGGGATGTGGACCCGGCCCATGTGTCCGCTGATCGCCCCGCGCGCCCGGGCGAATCCGGCGATAAAGCCCAGGTCGATGCGGGCCAGGGGCCTCTGCCGCCAGAACAGGGGCGAGTTCTGGATGGCCCCGAAGTAGAGCGGCCCGCGACGCACCGGCGGTTCGTAGGTGCAGTCGCCGGGGGCGATCACGGCCGGGCCGAGGCGTTCTGCTTCATTCCTGGCAAATGCGCCTTGCACGACCTCTTCCACCCGGGCCAGAAAACCCGGGGCATCGGGGGTGTTCAGGAAGTTGTCGACAAAGTCGGGGCCGGGCCGGAAATCGGCCAGGGCATGGCCGGGCGCCTTTTCCACGACGGCCTTCCTCACGGCCAGCACGTCGACCAGGCGTCCGGCCGCCTCCAGACAGACCCGGGGCCGTTCCCGGTATATGACGGTGGAGACTTTCATAAGCGGCCCTTGATGAAATAGGCCGGCGTGGAGGCAAAGGGGAATTTTCGCAGGTCCACGCCGCGGTCTTCCAGAAACCGGTCGATGGCTGCGTTGGCCCCGGCAAAGGCGCCGTAATCGTCCAGGACGACCACGCCGCCGGGGACCACGCGGTCATACAGCCCGTCCAGGGCCGCCCAGGTGGCTTCGTACAGGTCCACGTCCACGACCAGGAGGGAGATTTTCAATTGGGGGTTCGACTCGAGGTAGCCCGGCACGGTCCGGGCAATGTCCCCGGCCACCAAGTCGATATTCTGGTTCAGTCCGTGTCGATCGAGAACCGTCCTGAGCTGGTCCGTTGAAATGCTCCGGCTGCCCGCGGCCTGAATGAAGCGCCGGCGCAGTTCGGCGTCCTGCTCGAATCCGGTCTCCGGAAACTCGTCGAAGGTGTCGAAACCGATGATCTTCTGGGCGTGGCCGTTCGAGAGCAGGGCCCGGAACTTGGCCCAGCGAACCAGGGACGCGCCCTTGAACACGCCGCATTCCACCACGGCGCCCGGCCGGTCCAGGGCCAGGCGGTACAGCTCGTAGTGGGCCAGAAGCTTGGACAGACGGCCCGGATGGCAGGAAAGATAGAAATCGTTTTCATACTCGAATGCCCGGTCGAAATCGGGCAGGTCAATGGCCATGGCCGCCCTCCGCCCGCTTTTCCGCCTCAAGCAGCTCGATCGCGCCCCGTTTGTACAGGTGCCCCAGGGCGGGCCTCCATGTTTCCGGCACGTCCGTCAGCTCGAAGGTCCGCCCGGCCCCGGAAGCGGCCCGGATGAACGCCGCCAGCCCATCGTCGATCATCAGGTTTTTCGCCCCCCGGATGTTGAGCAGCGTGAATCCGTCTTCCGCTCGAAACCGCATCCCGGACCGGAAAACCAGGGTATGTTCCCCGAGCCGGCGCCACATGGCTTCGGTGACCAGCGGGCGGGCGATGGGGCCGAGGGCCAGGTTGTCCGCTCCGTTCAGGCGGCCTTCGTAGCCCAAGCCGACCGTCCGGCATCCGCCGCCGCATTCGGCCCGGGCCTCGCAGGACCGGCACATGTCCGGCAGCAGCCCCAGGGTGCGCCAGGGCCGGGTCCTGGCCCAGACTTCGGACAGGCCGTCTTCCAGGATGCCGCCCACGGCCAGCCCTTCCTTCTGACAGGCGTGGGCCTGCCCCGAGGCATTCAGGGACAGGGTGTAGATTCCGCCGGCGCAGCGACGTCCGGCAAAATCGGCGTACCGATCGAAGTCATCGAGGAAGCAAAGGGGAAAGGGCAACAAGGCCCCGATCTCGAGACCGAAGTCCTGTTTGACCCGGATCATCTGTTCGAGGATCGAGCGGGCCTCTTCCCGCCCGACCCGGAGTTCACTCCTCAGGACCTCGTCCGCGTACGGGGGCGGTGAAACCCGGGTCGCGGTCAGGCCCTTGACGCCAAGGGTCTTGAGGAAGGCTCCGCATTCGTGCACCTGGTCGTGGTTGGCCTGGCTGACGACCATGTTGTTGGTCACCGCCAGGCCGGCATCCAGGGCCGTTTTGATCCCGCGGACCATTCTCCGCCAGGTGTTGGGCGCGCTGGCCAGAAAATCGTGGGTTTCGGGACGGGGGGAGAGCAGGCTGCCCAGCACGTGTCCCAGGCCGGCCGAGCGGAGCCGGGACATCATGTCCGGCGTGGCCAGGGTCAGATTCGAGTTCATGCTCAGGGAAAAGCCCAGGTCGGTCAGTCGCCGCACCGCGTGCAGGGTCACGTCGAAGTGGCTTAGCGGCTCGCCGCCCGTGAGAATGACGTGGAAGACGCCGGCCGCGGCCAGTTCGTCGATGATCCGGTCCAGGGTCGGACGGTCCAGCCGGTCCAGGGGCGCATCCTCGGCCCGCCAATAGTTGTAACAGTGCCGGCAGCGCAGGTTGCAGCCGGAGGTCATTTCGATGTGGACCGTGGCTGGCGCGGAGAGCGCGAACCGTCTTTCGTCCAGCATTTATCCGCTCACTTTCAATCCCTCGAACCCGACGTCCACGCTTGACGGCCCCGGGCCCCATGATACCAGGGGTCCTTGGGCCTGGCCCCGGAGCTTCCCGCGGGCCTCTTCCTCGCTGGGCCAGACCTGCTTGACGCCGCTACCCATGGACTTTTCCATGATCCGGACGTATCGCACCAGCCGTTCCAACCCGGCCGGGCTCAGGCTGGCCGCCTGGTCCGACCCCCACATGGTCCGGTCCAGGGTGATGTGCCGCTCGATCATGACCGCGCCCATGGCCACGGCCCCGACGCTGGGCGGCAGCCCGGCTTCATGGCCGGAGTACCCCACCAGACATCCGAACTCGTCGCGCAACGTCTCCAGGCAGCGCAGGTTGAGTTCCCCGAGTGGGCAGGGATAGGTGCTGGTGCAGTGCAGCAGAATCAGTCGCTCGGCCCCCAGGCATTCGACCGCGCCGCGGATTTCCTCCAGGGTGGACATGCCCGTGCTCAGAATGACCGGACGGCCGGTCTCCCGAACCCGCCGAAGCAGCCCGTGATCGGTCAGTTTGGCCGACGGCACCTTGTGGGCGGGCGTGTCGAACCGTTCCAGAAAATCGACGGAAGGCTCGTCCCAGGCCGAGGCCAGCCAGGTCATGTTCTTTTCCCGACAGTGCCGGTCGATCTCGGCGTACTCGTCGAAACCGAACTCGACCCGCTCCCGGTACGCCATGTACGAGATGTACCCCCAGGGAGTCTCCCGCATCCGGGTCCGTTGGTCGGGCGGCACGCACAACTCGGGCGTTCGCTTCTGGAACTTGACCGCATTGCAGCCGCACCGGGCCGCGATATCGACCAGACGTTTGGCCGCGTCCAGGGACCCGTTGTGGTTGATCCCGATCTCGGCCATGATGAAGACCGGTTCTTCCGGTCCGATCCGGGCCGATCCGATCCGGACGGCTTCGGCCGCCCGCGTTCGCTTCTTCCCTGAATAGTCACCGCGGTGAACCGCGGGACGGCCGCCGTTTCCCGAAGCGCCGTGGTCGGCGCCGCTCATGACGTATTCCGCCCAGTCCAGGTCCTGTTCCTCGTCGATGTCCACGTCCGGAACGGCGGACGTGACCAGGGCCTTGACCCGTCCCCGGTAGATATGGACATGCCGGGCCAGACTGGACCAGCGGCAGATGAAGAAGGCCCCGTTCTCGTGGTACAGGGGGCGCTGGTCCTGGGTCCGGGTTCGGCCGTCCAACAGGGGCGAGTTCGGCCAGGCCGGCCAGGCCGTCCCGTCGGCATGCAGCATCACCCCTTTCTGGGGCGGAAAATCGTACCGGGTCACGCTGACCACGAAATCGACGTCCGGTTCGCCGGCCAGCAGGTCGAGACCCTTGGCCATGTCCCGGCCCCGGCGTAACGGGCAGGTCGGCAGCAGCAGGTTGATTGTGTCGTATACCTCGCCGCGCGCCTCGTAGTCCCGCATCAGCCTCGCGGCCACCTCGTGGACCGTGGCCGTGTCCGTGGCCAGTCCTTCGGGCCGTCGCTCGATCACGACCTCGGGATAGGCCCGACCCACCCCCATGATCTCGTCGCTGTCCGTGGACAGAACGATCCGGTCGAACAGGCCGCACCGGACGGCCGCGTCGAGGGTATGGCCGACCAGGGGCCGACCGGCCAGAAGGCGCATGTTCTTGCCCGGCAGACGCTTGGACCCGCCCCGGGCCGGTATCAGGGCCAGGTTTTTCATGCCTCGATACATAGTTTCACCTCGAACGCTTCCCCGCCGGCCAGAGCCGCACGGATTTCCACGGTTTCGTCCCCAAGCTTGGGCAGCGCGTAACGGCC
>Ga0180009_10002697_pt1 | contig 20780 bp, 16 predicted proteins | sample OS_PC_MetaG_FD_123537 | JGI IMG/M metagenome (GOLD analysis project Ga0180009, IMG submission 123537) | Groundwater microbial communities from the Aspo Hard Rock Laboratory (HRL) deep subsurface site, Sweden - OS_PC_MetaG | ecosystem: Environmental > Aquatic > Deep subsurface > Groundwater...
CACCGTGGCGATACGGATCAGTTTTTTCATCTTTTTCTCCTTACTCTTTCTTCAAATACACTCTTGTACTCATTTCGCAACGAGCTCCAATAATCCCCTTTTTTCTGACACCATGCCGGAACCTTGTCAAGATAAAAAATAAACAAAATCAAGAGGATGGGCACTTTTACCCAGACAAAAAATGCGCCCGTGGTATATCAACCAGGGCGCATTCTAAGGTTCTTGCTGTACGAAAAATTACGGTGTCATCAACCGTTCGATATCCTCGCCGGTTATGGTTTCCTTCTCAAGCAAAGCTTTGGCCATGGCCTCCATGATTGGCCGATTCTCGGTGAGCAACCGGGTCGCCGTCTCTCTGGCCTCCGTCACCAGACCGGTCACGGCCTGGTCGATGCGCACCGCGGTTTCCCCGCTGTAAGCCTGCCTTCCGCGTCCGGTTTCATCAGGGCCGCCAAAATTCATGGGGCCGATGGCATCGCTCATCCCCCACTCACAGACCATCTTCCGGGCAATGTTTGAGGCCCGTTCGATATCGTTGCCCGCCCCGGTGGTGACATCGCCGAAAACGATTTCTTCCGCCACCCGTCCCCCAAGGAGAATGCAGAGGTTGCTCATCAGCCACGACCGGGACTGCGAGTGCTTCTCGTCGGTGGGCAGTTGCATGGTCAAGCCCAAAGCCCGGCCCCGGGGAATGATGGTCACTTTGTGCACCGGATCGGTGCCGGGCAGCAGACGGGCGACCAAAGCATGCCCTGCCTCATGGTAGGCGGTGAGTTCCTTGTCCTTGGCGGTCAAGATCATGCTGGTGCGCTCCGCCCCCATCATCACCTTGTCCTTGGCCTTTTCCATGAGGGCCATGGAGATTCTGCCCACTTCAAAACGGGCTGCCATCAGGGCTGCCTCATTGACCATATTGGCCAGCTCGGCCCCGGAAAAACCAGGGGTGCCTTTGGCAATGATGGACATATCCACATCGGTATCCAGCTGGACCTTTGCGGCATGGACATTGAGAATCTTCTCCCTGCCACGCACATCGGGCAGGGGCACGATGATCTGCCGGTCGAACCGTCCCGGCCGCTTGAGGGCCGGATCGAGAATATCGGGACGATTGGTGGCTGCGATGATGATAACCCCGGCATTGGCCTCGAAGCCGTCCATTTCCACCAGCAACTGGTTCAGGGTCTGCTCGCGCTCGTCGTTGCCGCCGCCGGCCCCGACTCCGCGCTGCCTGCCCACCGCGTCGATTTCATCGATAAAAACGATACAGGGCGCTTTTTTCTTGGCTTCCTTGAACAAATCCCGCACCCGGCTGGCGCCGACGCCCACATACATCTCGACAAAATCCGAGCCGCTGATGGAGAAAAACGGCACTTTGGCTTCGCCGGCAATGGCGCGGGCCAGAAGGGTCTTACCCGTGCCCGGCTCGCCGGAGAGCAGTACGCCTTTGGGAATCTTGGCTCCCACCCTGGTAAAGATGCCCGGGTCGCGGAGAAAATCAACGATCTCGCCCAGTTCCTCGCTTGCTTCTTCGATACCAGCCACATCACTGAAGGTGACCGTGGATTCCTCGCCCTCGATAAGACGTGCCCTGCTTTTACCGAAGGTCATCAGTCCCTTGCCGCCTCCGCCCTGGGACTGACGCATGAAATAGAGGCCAAGCGCAACCAGAACGATCATCGGCATCCAGGAGATCAGAATACTCACCAGCCAATGGGGCTCTTTTTTCTTTTCCACCCGGAGGGCAATCCCCTCTTTCATAAATGGCTTCACCTGTTCCAGGCTATCCGGCAACACGGTCTGGAAACGGTTGCCCACCAGATCCTGGGCATCGGCCACATTTTCCGTAATGGTGATCTTGCTCACCTTGCCCGAGTTGACGCTTTCCAGAAAATCGTTGTAGCTGATCCGGTTGACCGGCTCGACCGAAGGATTGAAAATATTGATCAGCACCAACCCCACCAGGGCAATGACCAGCCAGATGGACAGATTCTTGTAAAATTGGTTCAAGACACGCCTCCTCGTTATTGTTTACACGTTGTACGGTAACTGTTTATGAGATCCTGTGCAGCCAACTCAATACGCGATGGCGGAAGCGGAGACAAAAAGGCCTGTACGCTCATGCCACAGCGGACAGGCCGATGCCGGCCAAGCGAACAGAGCGGAACGGAAAAGGGACGCGACGCCCTGTGGCCGCTTTCTTTGTACACGATGCCGGACGAAAAACGCAAGCAATCAGGCGGACATCGACTGATCGCCGGCCAGTCCGCCGGGCCGGTCGATCTTCTTCGGCACCAGAGCGCTGGACATGAAGGCTGTGCAGAGCTTACGCTTTTCAAAGGAGCATCCGGCAATATTCCAGCAGGGCGTGTATTGCAACAACTTGCGGATGGCTGCCAGACTGATGCCATGCTCGTGGATCATGGTGCGCAAACAGGAAACCCATTTCAGATTATCAAGACTGTAATACCGCCACTTGCCATGCCGGGCAGGGGCGATCAGGCCGTCACGCTCATACATTCTCAGGGTGCGCGGGGTAACCGAAAGCATCTCGGCGGCAGCGCTGATGGTGAACACGGCCTGGTCATGGCCCAGCAAAGGATTGGGATAAAAATTTTTTCCAGAAGTATCAGATGTCGGAATAGGTGCGTTCATGGCGTTACCCTCCTTATCAGGATATTTACAGAGGCATGGGTCCATCAATCTTCAGGGAGAAAACGGCGATAATGGCCGGCACCGCAGCAAAAGGACCCATGAGAAGCGACATGACAAAGGAGCTGACAAACCAGAAGGTTTCGGCTAGCTTGCCGGTGGCTGCCCCATTAACCGGAGCTGCGCATTTTTTTTCGCTGCGGAATGTTTTTTTCATGGCCGACCTCCTTTTCTCGGATGTCATGGATGGCGCAGAATCACTTCGTGCACCGCTATGTCATGGTGTATACGCAAGGGGTATGCCAGAAGAATACGAGCGGCTGGAATGCGAAAAACCACGAATGCTTTTTTCACATGAAAACAGAGACCTGCATACCATAAAAAAAATTATTTATAGGGTATCATACACCATGACAGCACTATTTATTGCCACGGAAAGGGCTAGCAACACGCCCAAAACAATACCGGCGCGGATCATATTGCGCCCAGAATACCCTTTAGGGCTTCAGGCCTGAGACATGACAACAACCAAACACTGCAGACAATGCGGCACCTGTTGCCGGAAAGGCGGACCAGCCTTGAGCCGGGAGGATCTCGACCTTGTCCGTCTGGGGCATATCCGCCACGATCAACTGATCACCATCCGATGCGGCGAACTGGGGTACAACCCTGGCACCGACAGACTGGAACCGGTTCCCGTGGAGCTGCTCAAGGTGCGGGGGAAGGGTGGTGGCTGGACCTGCCTTTTTTTTAATGAAGCACAAAACGATTGCACCATGTATGCGCACCGCCCCGCAACCTGCAGGATTCTGCAATGTTGGCAGCCAGAAGCGCTTCTGGCCACCATCTACCAAAACACCCTGCGACGCGCCGACCTGATCAACCCGAACGACCCGATCCTTGCCGAGATCGAGCGCCACGAGCAGGCATGTCCGGGCAAACTCTTCACCGATCTTCTTACAGAAGCGGACAACCCGGAAAATGTGACCAGGCTCACGGAAATGGTGCGGGCCGATCTGGCTATCAGGGATGATATTGCCCACAAGTTTGGGATTTCGCTGGAAATGGAATTTTTTCTTTTAGGAAGACCGCTGTTCAAGCAGCTCGCAGGGTCTGGGCTGGAATGTGTTGAGGAAAACGGGGGGATTCGTTTGGAGAGACGGAAAAAATGATCGATGTCTTACGGGTTGATACTGCAGGACCTCTTTTCCAAATAGAGTTGCTCCACGGAGAGCAAGGGTCGTTCGCGGTGAGCCTGTCGAACCGCAATTCTCTGCCCACAAATGGGCCTTCGACAGGGCTCTCCTGAGCTTATCGAAGGGCTCAGGCCGAACGGTTTTCGGTAATTGACGACACGACCTTCCGGCAGGGGAAAGACAAAGGAAGGCAGAGGTGTTACTTCACTTCCCGAACCATGATCTCTTCGGACCAGTCGTTATGCTCAAACTGCTCATGGTCCGGCTTGGGGGGTTTTTCCTCGTTCAGCCGCTGCTTCAACCACTTGAGCACCTGCTCGAATTCTCCCGCAACCTCGGCCATGGCGCGGCCCCGGTGACTGACCCGGTTCTTTTCTTCCATGGTGAGTTCGGCAAAGGACTTGCCCAGTTCCGGATAAAAGAAAATCGGGTCATAGCCAAAACCATCCTCGCCTCGAGGAACGGCAAGCAGTTCCCCTTCGCAGGTTCCCTCATAGGTCAGGGCCGGACCGCTTGGCACCGCGATGGAAATAACACAGTGGAAGGCCGCCTTGCGGTTGGCCACCCCTTCCATATTTTTAAGCAGCTTGGCGGTATTCTCCGCATCGGTGGCATTTTCTCCGGCATACCGGGCGGAATACACCCCGGGCGCGCCATCAAGGGCATCGACCGCCAGGCCGGAATCATCGGCAATGGCAGGCAGCCCCAAAACTTTGGCAGTAAAATGCGCCTTTTTATAGGCATTGTCGTCAAAGGTTTCGCCGTCCTCAACGACCTCGGGAATGGGGCCGAAATCTGCCAGACTTTTGACCTCCACCGGGAAATCCTTGAGCAACTCCTGAAATTCCCTCAGCTTCCCCTTATTCCGGGTGGCCAGAACCAATATATTGAACATAATTTTTCTCCTCACAAAAAGCCGTGGCTTGATACTATCGTAAGAGACACATGTAAACCCTGCTCGTCTGGAAGTCAAGACAGGGGAAGAAACTTGTCTTAAGTCAAGGACCTTACGGTCATCGGGGAGTAAAAAAACAAGAGGCAATCCCGCCCAACTTTTTCAACATACAAGGATGGTCGCCATGACTAAAGAAAACGAGACAACCAAAAGCTACAATATCGCCCCCGGTCCGAAAATGGGAGTTGTCACCCCGGAGTTCCTGGAAACAATCGCGGCCGTGGCCAGAAGGCATGCCATCCCCCTCCTGAAAATCACAGAGGCGCAGCGATTTGCTCTGATCGGACATGATCCGGAGCAGGTAGCGCAAATCTGGCAGGAACTGGGTCAGGAAGCGGGACCGCAAAAACCGGTGGGCATCCACTACATCAAAGCCTGCCCTGGTGAAAAGTGGTGCAAATACGGCCGGAAGGATTCCCTTGCCATGGGGGAAAAAATGGGTGCGGCGCTGCTCTCCATGCCGCTACCGGCCAAAACCAAGGTAGGCATCTCCGGCTGCCCCATGAATTGCTGTGAAAGCTTTGTCCGCGATCTGGGAATTTTCGGCAAGAAAAACGGGTGGTCCTTGGTGTTCGGGGGTAATGGCGGCGGAATGCCGAGAATCGGCGACATTATTGCCGAAAATCTCAGCGACGAGGAGGCTATCCGGCTGGCAGAACGATGCCTGCAATACTACGCTGCAAATGCCAGGAAAAAAGAACGCACCGCCCGCTTCATGGAGCGCACCGATTTGGAAACATTCAAGGAAGCGGTGCTGAGTAAATAGGGTCGTCCTAAAACCAAAGATTACACACCGTCACTGCGGCAATGAGCCCGACGGTTTCGCCGCAGAGCGCCGCAGGCAGGGCATGCCGGGTGCGCTGGATGCCGACTGCGCCGAAATAGACGGCCAGCACATAAAGGGTGGTTTCGCTGGAACCCTGGATCACCGAAACCATGGCGGAGAGCAGGCTGTCCGGCGACTGTTTGATGATCTCGCTCATGAAGGCGAAGGAGCCGCTGCCGGAGAGAGGTCTGAGAAGACCCATGGCCAGAGCCTCGGTCGGCATGCCCACGGCCGAGGTCAAGGGCGAGAGGACGGTAACCAGAATATCCATGGCCCCGCTGGCCCGGAACATGCCGATGGCGACAAAGATCGCCACCATGAAGGGAATGATCCGGATGGCGGTGGTGAATCCTTCCTTGGCGCCCTCGGTGAGGGTTTCGTAGACCCTCACCCCCCGCAGATAGCCGAAGATGAGCAACCCGGAAATCAAGGCCGGAATCAACCAGCTGGACAGGCTGTTGAGGCTGGACGCGGAAAAAGCCAGAGGTTCCGCGGCGCTTCCCAACTGATACATCGCCCCTCCCACAAAAAGCGCAACCAGCAGCCAGATGAACCGTTGTCCTGCCACACTGGGGGGACACAGCTCAGGTTCGATGACGACCTCTGCCTCGCCCCCAACGGCTTTATAAGTTTCCTGCACAGCGAGCAATTCCGGTCCGCTGATTTTACGGGCCAGCATTTTGGCCGCCACAATGGCCGCAATGGTGGAACAGGTGGTGGCAATGATGGAGGGGATAAAGATGGCGGCCGGGCTCATTGCTCCTGCGGCGGCACGGATGGTGATCACCCCCAGGGGCAGCAGGGTGACACTGGAGGTGTTGATCGCCAGAAACAGACACATGGCGTTGGTTGCCGTGCCTTTTTCCGGGGCGAGCTTTTCCAGCTCCTGCATGGCCTTGATTCCCATGGGTGTTGCCGCGTTGCCCAAGCCCAGGGCATTGGCCGCCATATTCATGATCATGGCGCTCATGGCCGGATGATCGTGGGGCACGTCGGGAAACAAGCGAACCATCAGGGGGCGCACCTTGCGGGCTATTATCTGCATAAGCCCCCCAGCCTCCGCCACCTTCATGATCCCCAACCAGAGGGCCATGGGTCCGATCAAGCCGATGGCCAGCACGACCGCGTCTTTGGCCGACTCGAACGAGGCGCTGGTAAGGGCGTCCATCCGGTTGGTATAGGCGGCGGTCACCGTGGCCAGCACGACCATGGACAGCCAGATGATATTGATAACCGAAGCTTTCTGTTTCATGTCTCCCCCGTATGCTTTGAGCAAAAAACAGGGTAATCAGAACCCCGACTAAAAAGCCAGGCTTTATTTTTCATTTATACACAGCTTCTGCTATCATAGTAAGGATAAGTAGCATTGGGACTCTACCCTTCCTTTCCCTACACTCGCAGCTGCACTCTGTCGCAGGACAAAAAAGAGAGGCGCACCCCATGGCAGCCATCCATTCCCCCAAAAAAAGAAAACGGTTTTTACATCGCACAGCAACCAGCCTTACGGCGATCTCCATTCTGATGGCTGGCAGTCCGTGCTGGGCGGCGCATGCCAATATCACCGAACTTTCCCTTGAAGAACTGCTTTCCGTGGAAATCACCTCGGTTTCCAAAAAAGCCGAAAAAGCCACAGATGCGGCAGCCGCCGTTTTTGTAATCAATCAGGAAGACATAAAACGCTCGGGAGCAACCTCCATTCCGGAAGTGTTGCGCATGGTCCCTGGGTTGCAGGTGGCGAGGATAGACGCCAACAAATGGGCCATCAGCAGCCGGGGGTTCAACGCCTTTTCCGCAAACAAACTGCTAGTGCTCATGGACGGACGCACTCTGTACAATCCGCTTTTTTCCGGAGTCCTCTGGGATGCCCAGGACACCATGCTTGATGACATCGAAAGAATAGAAGTCATCCGTGGCCCGGGGGCCAGCCTTTGGGGCGCCAACGCGGTCAACGGCGTCATCAATATCATCAGCAAGCACTCTGCGGACACCCAGGGAGGCCTGCTCAGCGCGGGAACCGGCAGCGAGGAAAAAGGCTTTGGCTCCGCCCGGTACGGCGCCAAAATCAATGATCACACCACCTTCCGGGTGTACGGAAAAAATTTCTACCGGGACGCCCTGGAGTTTGCCGACACCAGCAAGGCCAATGACGACTGGCACCAATGGCGCAGCGGCTTCCGGGTGGACAGCACCCCGGACTCCCCCTATTCGTTCACTCTCCAGGGAGACGGATACAACGGCTCGTCGGGCGCAACAACAAATATCCCCACGACAAGCCCGCCCTTCACAACCAACCTCGACAACCCAAGCAATATCAGGGGCGGGGATCTCCTGGCCCGATTAACCAGAAAGGGGAGGGACAATTCGGAGATGTCGCTGCAGGCCTATTACGATCTGGCCCGCAGCAATGACCGGCTATTAGGCGATGACCGACGCACGGCTGACCTGGAATTTCAGCACCGCTTTCAGGCAACACCAAAACAGGAGCTTACCTGGGGCTTGGGAACCCGGTACACCCATGACAGTGTGGAAAACAGCCAGACTTTCTCCTTTGATCCGGCCAACAGAACCGATATGTTGCTCAGCGCCTTTATCCAGGACGAAATCACTCTGGTCGAAGACCTTCTTCGCCTCACCCTTGGCTCCAAATTCGAACACAACGATTACACCGGCTACGAGGTTCAACCCAGCGGCCGCCTGCTGTATACCCCGCACCAGCACCATACCCTCTGGGCCGCGGTAAGCCAGGCGGTGCGAACCCCCTCGCGGGGCGAACACGATATTCGGGTAAGCAGCGCCATTCTCCCAAGTCAGTACATCAGCTTGCCTCCCGGGGATCTGGCGGAAATTGTCATCAACGGAAACGAGGAGTTCAAATCCGAAAAACTCATTGCCTACGAGCTCGGCTATCGGACCCAGGTCCATGAAACGCTTGCTTTTGATGTGGCGGCCTTTTTCAACGACTACAGCCGGTTGCGTACAACCCCGCCGGCGGTAAGTTTTGTAACCGCAAACAGCAATCCTGCCGTGCTCTATCAAGTCAACTATGAAGCCGGGAACACCATGGAAGGGTACACCTATGGATTCGAGCTGGTGGCCGACGCCAAGCCCCTGGACTGGTGGCGACTGCAACTGGCCTATACTTACCTGCGCCTCGATTTGCAGGAAACCGGCCAGGGCCTTTATGCAAGCGAGGATGCCGAAGGAGAAAGCCCCCGCAACCAGGTTTCACTGCGCTCCATGATGGATCTCTCCTCCAGCGTCACCCTGGACACCTGGCTTCGGTATGTGGACAATCTGCCGACCTATGGCATCGACAACTATGTAACCCTCGACGCCCGGATCGGCTGGCAGATCCATCCCCAGGTGGAGCTCTCTCTGGTGGGCCGGAATCTGCTTGATACCGCACAACCCGAATTTGGGTATCTGTTCATCAACACCATCCCTTCGGAAATCGAGCGCAGCGTCTATGCGCAAGCACGTATAACCTTTTAGGCATGGCTCCATGACGACTGGTATTTCACAGAGACAGACAACACCGGGCCGGAGGCGTATCTTCGCGCTCTTCGCATTCCTGTGCTTTTTATGTCTGCCTTTCGACAAGGTTTCCGGGGCAAGTTATGAAGAGTATGAACTCAAGGCCGGATTTCTCTACAATTTTTTCCACTTCATTAAGTGGCCGGACCGCGTTTTCGATTCAGAAAAAAGCCCGTTTGTCCTGGTAATTGTCGGCAGCAATGGAAAAGACCGCACCATTGAACATGCCCTGCAAAACAGCCTGGTCGGCGCACGGCCCCTGAAAATTATCGTAACCAACACTTCCGAGAATCTCGACAAGGCACACATGGTTTTTTTCCTGGAGTCCTATAAAGATTCCGACCTGCCGAAAGCATTGGCCACCTTGAAGGGAAAGCCGGTAATAACCGTGGGCGAGGAAAAAAACTTCATCACCCTTGGCGGCGACATCAACTTTGTGCAAAAGGGAGCAAAAATCAAATTTCAAATCAATCCGGCTTCCGCGGAAAAAAGTGATCTCAAAATCAGTTCACGGCTCCTCATGCTTGCCGTTGCCCCGGAACAATCGGCAACAGAGTACGACAGGCCTATACGCGCAACAGCCCAAGGCATCATAACCTCATACCTGCGCCAGGATTAGGAAACCCCACGGGAACATGGAATACTTCAACGAGCTTCCGATCAGAAAAAAACTCCTGCTTATAATCATGCTCGTTACCGGCGGGGTGCTGTTTTTCGTCAATATTGTCATGTTTTCCTACGATTATTTCACCTTCCGGCACATCCTGGCCAATAATCTGGCTGTCTTGACCAAAGCCATCGCCGAAAACGCAAAATCAGCCGTTGTTTTTTCAGATCAGGACGCCGCCACGGAAACACTGATAGCGCTGCGCGCCGAACCCAGCATCCAATACGCCGCTATCCTCACCCCGGATCAGCGGGTCTTTGCCACCTACGGCACAAACAAAGCGATGGACACGACTCCTTTTCAGCCGCCGAAAATCCCCATCAATACCCCTGTCTTTGGAAGCAATTCCGTCGATTTTCTTACGGAAATAAAACTTCAGGAAAGAACCGTCGGTCTTGTTTTTGCCCGCTCCGACCTCCATGAAGAACAACTCCTGCTCAAACGATATCTTCTGGTCGCCCTCGTGGTCATGGGGACAACTTTCCTGCTCGTCTGGCTGATCACGGGAAAACTCCAACGGATTTTCACCAAGCCCATTGAACAGCTTGCCGCCACGATTCGGGGAGTTGCTCGAAATCGGGATTATTCCTTGCGGGCACCGGTGAAAAGTAAGGATGAGATCGGCATCCTGACCATGGGTTTTAATGAGATGCTCGGGGAAATTGAAAACCGGGACCACGCCCTCACCCAGGCACACAGCGGCCTTGAGAAAAAAATCGAGGAACGGACCCGGGACCTTGTTCTTGCCAAGGAAGCGGCAGAGGCGGCAAGCCAGGCTAAATCTGAATTTCTTGCCAACATGAGCCATGAAATACGCACCCCCATGAACGGGGTCATCGGCATGACCCATCTGGCTCTGCAAACGGAATTGACGGAAGAACAACGAGATTTCCTTGAAACCATTGATCTTTCCGCCAACCGCCTCATCCAGGTCATCAACGATATTCTGGATTTCTCCAAAATAGAAGCGCACAAGCTGGACATCACCTACAGTGACTTCAATCTTCGGGAAACCGTTGAGGATACCACGCAGGAACTGGCGGTCCGGGCGCACGAAAAAAATCTGGAACTGCTCTGCCATATCGAAGCGGATGTTCCGGAATTCCTGATTGGCGACTCCTTTCGTCTCCAGCAGGTTTTAACCAACCTGTTGGGAAACAGCATTAAATTCACCGAATCCGGCCAGATTGTCCTGAATATCCAGCAAAAAGGGGAGTACGACGGGGTTGTTGAACTGCTGTTTGCTGTCTCAGACAATGGCATCGGCATCCCCGAAGACCAACAGCAAAAGATTTTTGACGCCTTCAGCCAGGTGGACAGTTCCATGGCCAGAAAATTCGGCGGCACCGGACTGGGACTCTCTATTTCCTCCCGTCTTGTCCACCTCATGGGTGGGCGCATCTGGCTGGAAAGCACGCCCAATGTCGGCTCCACCTTTTTCTTCACCATCCTCTGCGAAAAACAGTCTGGGGGAAAATCCATTCCGCAGGCATCTCCGGCCTTTTTGAAGGGCAAATCCGTTTTGATTGTGGACGACAATCCCATCAACCAAAAAATACTGCTCCAGAATCTTGCCCAACTTGCCATGAAGGCACAGGCTGTTTCCGGCGGCGCCGAGGCACTGGAAATTTTACAAAACCACCTTGGGACATCAGAACCCTTTGCTCTTGCCATTGTCGATATTCAGATGCCGGACATGGACGGATTCACCCTGATTGAAAAAATCCGGCAGCATCCGGGGTTAACCCTGCTGCCGGTGATCATCCTCACCTCCGCCGGTCTGCCGGAAGACAAGGAAAGAAGCCGTAGTCTCGGGGTTCATGCCTATTTACTCAAACCCTGCCGTCAAAAAGATCTGCTCAAAAGTATCTCCACCGTTTTTGTGCAAGTGACACATCCTTCTCCCGAACCGGAAACGCCTCCAGAGGAAAAAACGAAAAAATTTCATATCCTGCTTGCGGAAGACAATCTCGTAAACCAAAAAGTGGCACAAAAACTGCTCGAAAAAGAAGGGCATTCCGTAGTAATCGCCAATCACGGTCGAGAAGCTGTGGAAAAATACGGCGCCGATCATTTCGACCTGATCCTGATGGATGTGCAGATGCCGGAAATGGACGGTTTCGAGGCAACCGCGAAAATCCGCGCCTCGGAACAAGGAACAACCCGACACATCCCGATTATTGCCTTAACCGCCCATGCCATGAAGGGATACAGCGAAAAATGTCTGGAGGCCGGCATGGACGGGTATGTCACCAAACCTTTCAATATCAAAAATCTCGTGGAACAACTTCACTTGCTTTCTTTGCCTGATCGTCAGAAGAAGGACTGAACACATCCTCGCCATACCCATACGGAGGTATCTGCGCCATGCAATTCCGGAGCGGTTCGCATTTCTCCCGCTTTTATCCTTGTACATTTTAGTTTTCATGTAGCATAATCAAGGGCACACCAACCGTGTGCTACCCGGCTCTGCGAACCCTCCACAACAGATGCGAGGCTTTCCTACAGATGAGCGAAACGCCCCCCCTCCAGCAAGCAGCAACCGGTCTTCCGCCCAACGGCGAAATTCTTGAAGTGGTCACACGGCACATCGGGGCAGGGCTGGCCGTCATTTCCCGCGACTATACGGTTCTCTGGACCAACAAGGTTCTGGAGGATCTTTACGGCGACACCGTGGGCAAAACCTGCTACCGCACCTATCAAAAACAGGAGGGCGTCTGCTCATGGTGCGGGGTCAGCGAGATATTTGGTCAGGGGTCGGAGCGGGTGGTCAGAGAGGTCTCGAGCCATGATAAAGACGGCAATCTCCTCCAGCTTGAAATTATCGCCACCCCGATCCGCGATGCACACGGAAACATCAGCGCAGCCCTGGAACTGGTCCTGCCGATCACCGAGCAGAAACAGAAGGAAAAGTCTCTGGCCGAACTGCTCACCTTCTCGCAAAGCCTGGTCACCACCGCTGACCTGCCCAAACTCTTCCGAAAAGTCACCACCCTTTCCAAAGAATTGCTGCATCTCGATTTCTCCACCCTGATGCTGACAAGCGACGATAAAAAAGCCCTGGTTATCCGCGACACTCTGGGGTTTCCGGAAGAAACCATCGGCCATTATGCCCTGCTCGAGGGCCAGGGCCTTTCCACCCATGTGGTGCATGAAAAAAAACCTGCCGTGGTTGTGGATTTCCAGACGGAAACCCGGTTTGAAATTCCCTCCCTTGTTGTGGAAAAGCACATCCGTTCGGCGCTCTGTGTGCCGATGATGCTCGGCGAAGAGGTCTTCGGAGTGCTGATCGGCCATACCCTGCAGCCGCGAGTTTTCAAAGAAGATACGATCAGCATCTATCAGAGCTTTGCCAATCAGGCGGCGGTGGCGATCAAGAACGCCATGCACATGCATTCCCTGCATGCTTCGGAAAAGAAGTTCCGTACCCTGTTTGACAACACCAATGACGCGATCCTGATCTACAATCTGGACTGCTCTCTGGTCGAAGTAAACCAGGCAACCTGTAAGCGGTTGGGTTACTCGCGGGAAGAACTCCTCGCCCTGCCGATTACGCGGTTCATTGCCCAGCCATATGCCTCCCTGGCCAAAGAGCGTGTTAAACAGGTGAAAAAAACGGGCATGGCCATCTTCGAGTCCGCTCATATCAAAAAAGATGGCTCCATTTTCCCTATTGAACAGAGCTGCAGCCTCATTGATTTTGACGCACAAACGGTGATCCTATGCGTGGCCCGTGATATTTCCCAACGAAAAAACCGTGATCAGGAACGCCTCCGGACCCAGAAACTGGAATCCCTGGGTGTTTTGGCCGGGGGCATTGCCCACGATTTCAACAATCTGCTGAGCGGCATCCTCGGCAATATTTCCCTGGCCAAGGCATCTCTCCCGCAAGCAGGGGAGGTGGCCGAACGTCTGATCGATACGGAAAAAGCCGCCCTCCGGGCCAAAAACCTGACCCAGCAGCTACTCACTTTTGCCAGGGGGGGAGCGCCCATCAAGACAAAGGCCTCCCTGACCGAGATCATTCAAGATGCGGCCGGCTTTGCCGTGCGCGGGACCAAAACGGTATGTGAATACGATTTTGCCGACACCCTCTGGTTGGCCGAGGTGGACACGGGCCAGTTGGGCCAGGTTTTGCAAAATCTGGCGATCAACGCGGTCCACGCCATGCCCGAGGGTGGCACCATCCGCATTGCGGCCCGCAATGTCACCGTTAACCCGGACGAGTTGCCCCTGACTCCGGGCAAGTACGCGCTGATCACCGTCAGGGATCATGGAATCGGCATCCCGCCGGAGCATCTGGCCCAGATCTTTGATCCGTATTTCACCACCAAGCAAAGCAGCAGCGGTCTTGGCCTCGCAGTGGTCTATTCAATTATCGCCAACCACGGCGGTCACATCACCGTGCAGTCCGAAGCCGGGAAAGGCACGCTCTTTTCCATCTATCTGCCTTCAACAGGGAAAAAACCCCCTGTGGAAAAAGCCGTTGAAACACAGGCTCCCTTGACAAAAGGATCTGGCAAGATTCTGGTCATGGACGATGAAGAACTCATCCGCAATGTTTCCATGGCCATGCTCACCAAGCTGGGTTATGAACCCCACACCGCCAGCGACGGCGAGGAAACGATTACCCGCTACCTGCAGGCCCAGAAAGACGGACAGCCCTTTGACCTGGTGATCATGGACCTGACCGTGCCCGGCGGCATGGGAGGCAAGGAGGCCATTTCCCATCTTCGTAAACTCGACCCGCAGATACGGGCAGTAGTCTCCAGCGGCTATGCCACCGATCCGATCATGGCAAACTTCAGCGAATACGGATTTTGCGGGGTTGCCCCCAAGCCTTTCAGCCTCCAGGACCTCTCTAAATTATTGCAAACAATTTTAGGCAGTTAGCCATCACCCCCTGTCCCGCCTCACTCGCCTCGCAAGCAAGCCACTTCAGACAAACAAAAAAATTACGCAAATACAAAGAGTTAAAAAAAGAGCCTGTGCTATTTTTTTTCTTGACACTTTCCTGCGCAATGAGCATAAACTGGTTCTGTTACATATGCTGAACCGCCTGTGGAGACAAGCGGTATCGTTTTGAAATTATTTGATCTTTTTATGAGATCCATCGAACCATTCAGCAAGGAGAAGAGCGATGCAGCAAAAAGTTTTACTCATTGAGGAGCAAGAGGAACCTCCGGGTTGTAGCCACACTCCCGCCGCTTTAGCGTTTTCGATCCAAAACCCCTCCCTCACTTTCCGTCAACGGTATTTTCCCCTCGCCACTGAAGATGACTGGCACGACTGGCGCTGGCAGCTTCGCAACCGCATCACCAGCCTCAAAAAACTCGGCAAGTTCATAGACCTTTCGGACAGCGAACGGCAAGCCATGGCCTTTAATGAAGCCACCCTGCCCCTGGCCATTACCCCCTATTACGCCAGCCTTATTTCCCCTGACGATTCGCAGCAGCCGATCCGGCGAACCATGGTTCCCACGTTGAACGAATTGCTGGTTTCCCAGGGCGAGGAACACGATCCTCTGGGCGAAGACAGCCACACCCCGGTGCCGGGATTGGTGCACCGCTATCCCGACCGGGTTCTCTTTCTGGTCACCGACTACTGTTCGAGCTACTGCCGCTACTGCACCCGCTCCAGAATGGTCGGCCGCCGCAAAGGCCACAGCCTGGCCCGCTGGCAGAAAGCCATCGCCTATATCGCTGCCAACCCGGCCATCCGCGACGTGCTGCTTTCCGGCGGCGATCCCCTGACCATGCCCGACGAACAGTTGGACTGGCTGCTAAGCCGGTTGCGTCAGATCCCGCATGTGGAGATGATTCGCATCGGGACCAAGGCCCCCATGGTGCTGCCCCAGCGCATCACTCCGGAACTGGTGGCCATATTGAAAAAATATCACCCGCTGTGGATGAGCATCCACTGCACCCACCCCGACGAACTGACCCCGGAAGCAACCCGCGCTTGCGCCATGCTCGCCGATGCAGGAATCCCCCTGGGCAGCCAAACCGTGCTCCTTTCGGGAATTAACGATTCCGTGGAAACCATGCGACAACTCATGCACGGACTGGTCAAAATCAGGGTCAAACCCTATTATCTGTACCAGTGTGATCCCATTATCGGGTCGGCCCATTTCCGGACCCCGGTTTCAAAAGGGCTCGAAATGTACCAGGGGCTGCGCGGGCACACCTCCGGCTATGCCGTGCCCAACTATGTGATCGATGCCCCCGGCGGCGGCGGCAAAATCCCGCTCATTCCAGAAACCGTGGTCGGCCGTGACGGCAACGATCTTTTGATCCGAAACTACGAAGGCAATGTCTACCGCTACCCCGATGTGATTGGCGCAGCAAGCCGGGCAAGCTGAGACAAGAACCTACAATCACTCATCAAGGGTGCCAAAATTTAGGTAAACCCACGAACAGTAACCGCTCAGCAGTGCCGCAGATGCTAGGAAGAGGCCTGCGAAGTGTGCTGGTGCACATGAGCGGGCCAATGACAACGCAGATGCGGTGCTGCTGGGCGGTTACAGGAAACAAACATGCTGATTGGAATGACCTACGACCTGCGGAGCGACTATCTCGCCGCAGGGTACGGGGAAGAAGAAACCGCCGAGTTCGACCGGGAATCCACCATCGCGGCCATTGATAAAGCCCTGCGCGACATGGGCCACGAAACCGTGCCCATCGGCAATTTCATGAGCCTCATGCCTCGGCTTCTGGCTGGGGAACGGTGGGATCTGGTCTTTAATATCTGCGAAGGGCTGTACGGTTTCGGCCGCGAAGCCCTGGTGCCCGCTTTGCTTGAGGCGCACCGGATCCCCTACGTTTTTTCCGACCCCCTGGTTCTGGGCTTGACCCTGCACAAGGGAATGAGCAAACACGTGGTTCGGGATCTCGGTATTCCGACCCCGCATTTTGCCGTGGTGAAAAGCATGGAGGATGTGGCCCGGGTGACTCTGCCGTATCCGGTTTTTGCCAAGCCTGTGGCCGAGGGCACCGGCAAGGGGGTGACCCCTGCCTCCAAAGTAAGCACAGCCGAAGAGCTTCATGTAATCTGCGCCGAGCTCCTGCAGCTCTACCACCAGCCGGTACTGGTGGAATCCTTTCTGCCGGGAAGGGAATTCACCGTGGGCATCGTAGGCAATGGCGCCACCGCCCGCTCCATCGGCACCATGGAGGTGGTGCTTCTGGCAGACTCCGAACCGGAGGTCTATTCCTATCACAACAAGGAATTCTGCGAAGAACTGGTGGAATACCGCAAGGTGGACGATGCCGAAGCCCGGCAGGCGGAGGCAACCGCCCTGGCCTCCTGGCATGCCCTGGATTGCCGGGACGGCGGCAGGGTGGACCTGCGCTCCGATGCCAACGGCATCCCCAACTTCATTGAGGTCAACCCCCTGGCCGGACTGCATCCCGAGCATTCCGACCTCTGCATCATCGCAACCAAATACGGAATATCCTATCAAGAGCTGCTCACCGAGATCGTCGACGCGGCCATTGCCCGGCTCGGCCTGACATCATGAAACACCTGAAGGTCGGGATCATCCATAACGAGCCGATCCCCAAAGGCGAGCCGAACTGGGAATCCTCGGCCGACATTCTGGCCCAGGTGGAAGCCATCGAGGCATCTTTAGGCGAACTGGGCCAGCCCCATGTACGCATCCCCTTTATCCGTGATCTGACCGGCTTTGTCAGCCAGGTGCAAGCGGCAGAGGTCGACATCGCCTTCAACCTCTGCGAGTCGGTGGATGAAGATCCGCTCCTCATCGGCCACCCGGCTGCGGTTCTTGAGCTGCTTGCCATTCCCTTTACCGGCTCCTCGGCCATGGCCCTTCTTTTGTCCACGGACAAGCTCACGGTTAAGCGATTGCTTGGTGCATCCGGCCTGCGCACCCCGGCCTTTTTCATCTACGAAGGCACCGAGGTGCTGCGGCCAGCCGGTCTAACTTTCCCGGTGATCCTCAAGCCTCGCTTCCAGGACGCCTCCATCGGCATCGACCAGGAATCGGTGGTCGAACACAGCACCGAGCTTCTCCCGAGGCTGGAAGAATATTACGCCCGGTATGGCACCATTCTGGTGGAAGAGTATGTCCTTGGCCGGGAATTCAATGTCTCGCTTTTCGGTTACCCCCACGCCGAAGTCATGCCCTTGGCGGAAATCGATTTTTCAGGTTTTCCCAACGATCTCCACCGGATCGTCAGCTACAAGGCAAAATGGGACGAGGATTCCTTCGAGTACCACAACACCCAACGGGTTTTTCCGGACAATCTGCCCGAACCCTTGCAACAGACCATGCGGCGCATGTCCCGGGAGTGTTTTACCCTTTTCGGTCTGCGTGATTACGCCCGGGTGGACCTGCGTCTCGACGGACAGGGGCGCCTTTCCATTCTTGAAGTCAACGCCAATCCCTGTATCAGCCCGGATGCCGGTTTCCCTGCAGCCCTGGCCGAAAACTCTATGAGCTACACAGAGATGGCCAAAGAATTCATCCGTTTCGTTTCCATGCGAGTCCCCCTATGATATCCATCAGGCCCGTTGAAACCAAAGACCGCACCCAGCTTCTTGAGCTGGTGCGTCTGCAGGAAAATTTCAATGCCCAAGAGGTGGAGGTGGCCATCGAGGTCATTGATGACACCTTGAATCCGGAAAAAAACGACTACCGGATTCTGATTGCCGTATCTGGCGAGAAAAAAGTGGTCGGCTTCATCTGTTACGGGGAAATCCCCATGACCGATCGCCGCTTCGACCTCTATTGGGTGGCGGTGGACCCAGCCCTGGGCAGACAGGGGATAGGGCGGCAACTGCTCGCGCAGATGGAGGCGGAGCTTGGCGCACAAGGACCTGCCAGGGTTTATGTGGACACCTCATCCACACCGGGCTATGATTCGGCTCGCGGTTTTTATGAGAAAAACGGCTACCAGGTAGCCTGCGTTTTTCATGATTTTTACCGGGGCGGCGACGACAAGGTCGTCTACCTCAAGGAACTCTGACCATGTTTTGCATCCGCCGGATCTATGACAACACCCTCTCCGTCGACCGGGAGGCCATTGCCCAGGTACAACAGATATTGCGCAGCCAATTCTCCGCGATCTCGGAAAGCGATATCACCAGCCTTGCCCAAAAGCTCTCCAATCCGTTGAAATACCGCTTCCGCACCATTCTCTTTGTTGCCCATGATATGAAACACCGGGTCAAGGGCTTTGCCCTGCTCAACCATGCCCCGGATCTCTCCTTCTGCTTTCTTGATTTCATCTCCGTGGACCCGAAATCCGCAGCAGGCGGTATCGGCGGCGCCCTGTATCAAAGGGTCCGGGATGAGACCTATACTCTGGGCGGCGCCGGGATATTCATGGAATGCTTGCCCGACGATGCGAAGCTCTGCCAGGATCCGGCCACGGTAAAGCAAAGCCGGGCACGGCTCAAGTTTTACGAACGCTTCGGGGCCTTGCCCATCATCAATACGGCCTACGAAACTCCGTTTAAGCCGGAATACGATTGCCCTCCCTATCTGGTCTACGACAACCTCGGCAGCGGTAAGCCCCTTGCCAGGGGCACAGCCCGCGAGATAGTGCGCGCCATCCTTCTTCGCAAATACGGCAAGGATTGCCCCACAGGCTATATCGATATGGTGGTGGAATCCTTCCGCGACGATCCCGTGCTGCGCCGCGCTCCCCGCTATATCATCAAAGAGCCGGCCCGGAAGCCGGACGTTAAATTCGTGGACAGACAGATCGGCCTCATCGTCAACGAAAAACACGACATCCATCATGTCCATGAACGCGGTTACGTTGAGGCGCCGGTACGGATCTCCTCGATCCTGAAGGGCATCGCGGGCACCGGCCTGTTCGACCGCATGCCGGCCCGCCATTTTCCCGAACAACACATCAAAAAAGTGCATGACCCGAAATTTGTCGAGTACCTCAAACAGGTCTGCACCCGCCTTGAACCGGGAAAATCCGTGTACCCGTATGTCTTTCCCATCCGCAACGCGGCGAGACCGCCCAAGGAGCTGCCGGTGCGGGCAGGCTACTTCTGCATCGACACCTTCACCCCCTTGAACCGCAATGCCTATAAGGCGGCCAAGGGTGCGGTGGACTGCGCCCTGACCGCGGCACACCTCCTTGAAGAAGGCTACCGGATGGCCTATGCCCTGGTCCGACCGCCGGGCCACCATGCCGAAAGCCGGGTTTTCGGCGGGTTCTGCTATTTCAACTCGGGCGCCATTGCCGCCAATTATCTCAGCAAAGAAGGAAGGGTGGCGATGCTTGATATCGATTACCACCATGGCAACGGCACTCAGGATATCTTTTATAAACGCAGCGATGTGCTGACCTTATCAATCCACGGTCACCCCAGCTTTGCCTACCCGTATTTTTCCGGCTTCAGTGAAGAGATGGGGGAAGGGGAAGGAAAGGGGTACAACCGCAACTATCCCCTGCCCGAAGAGTTGGACGGCGCAGGCTATCGGCCGGTGCTTGCCAGGGCCATCAAACGCATCCGTACCTTCAAGCCGAGTTTTCTGGTGGTGGCTCTGGGACTTGATCCTGCAAAAGGAGACCCGACCGGCACCTGGTCGCTCTCCGGAGCCGATTTTGAAGAAAACGGCCGAATGCTCGGGAGCTTGAAGCTGCCCACGCTGGTCGTACAAGAAGGGGGATACCGGACCCGCTCGCTGGGCTCCAATGCGCGTCATTTTTTCCTGGGACTCTGGGAAGGCATGCACGGAAACAATCACCTCTGAGCCGGACAAAAAAACCCCCTTTCCCAGGGAAGGGGGAAAGGGGGTTCAAGGGGAAGGGAACAACGGAGAAAAAATCTCCCCCTCTGCGGATGCGGCAGCGGAGGAGAGGAAAACCATTTTTATTTCAGGGCGTCGTACACCTTGCCCACCAGATCGGCCCCGGGAGTCAAGGTCTTGTCGCCGGCTTCCCAGCGAGCCGGACACGCCTCGGCAGG
>Ga0180009_10002698_pt1 | contig 20778 bp, 15 predicted proteins | sample OS_PC_MetaG_FD_123537 | JGI IMG/M metagenome (GOLD analysis project Ga0180009, IMG submission 123537) | Groundwater microbial communities from the Aspo Hard Rock Laboratory (HRL) deep subsurface site, Sweden - OS_PC_MetaG | ecosystem: Environmental > Aquatic > Deep subsurface > Groundwater...
ACTCCTGATGGCATGCAAGTTATCAAGCATCAAGCAACCAGCATCCAGCATCGGCCCAGTAAAGGCAACCGTCTCAAGCATATCTGCAATGGCAGTTTAATCGATTTATGCATCGTTAGGGTAACCTCTATTTTGGAATTCAGGATTCTCCATAGATGCAGCACGAGCCGGGCCAGGATTGGGGAGATAGAAACACCTCACGGAAAATTCCAGACCCCGGTCTTCATGCCCGTAGGCACCCAGGGTTCTGTTAAGGCGGTATCTCCGGACGAGGTGGAGGAGCTGGGTGCAAAGATTATATTGGCCAATACTTATCACCTTTATCTGCGGCCGGGATACAGAATCATCGAAGAATTGGGGGGGCTGCACCGTTTCATGAACTGGTCTGGACCGATCCTGACCGATAGCGGAGGGTTTCAGGTCTACAGCCTTTCCAAACTGAGGACCATATCGGAAGAGGGGGTCACTTTTCAATCGCACATTGACGGATCAAAGCATTTTATCGGACCGGAAGAGGCCATGACCATCCAGCAAGCACTGGGAGGAGATATCATCATGGCCTTCGATGAATGTGCCCCCTACCCGGCTGATCATGATTATGTTGCGAATTCAGTGAGATTGACCAGCCTGTGGGCCAGCAGGTGTCTCCAACGGAAAGATAATGATAGCCAGGCCCTTTTCGGAATCGTTCAGGGCGGGATGTACCGTGATCTGAGAGAGTTGAGCGCTAAAGAACTTGTTGGGATGAACTTTGATGGCTATGCACTGGGTGGACTTTCCGTTGGAGAAGACAGCCACACCAGGCATCTGGTAATTAAGGAGACCAGGGATTTTATTCCTGAGGAGAAACCTGTATACCTGATGGGTGTGGGTACACCCGAAGATATGATTGAGGCGGTTTTTCTGGGTGTGGATATGTTTGACTGCGTTTTGCCCACACGTAATGCAAGAAACGGGACCCTATTTACCAGCAGGGGTAAACTGGCTATCAAGAATACCTGCCATAAGGATGATGCCAGGCCCCTTGACGAAGATTGTTGTTGCTACACCTGTTCTAACTATTCCCGCGCCTATTTGAGACACCTTTTTATGGCAAAGGAGCTTTTGGCTTATAGATTAAACAGTATTCATAATCTCTATTATTATACCCATCTGATGGAAGGTTTACGAAGAGCCATAAGAGAAGAGAGATTAATGACATTCAGAGAACAGTTTCACAAATTTCAAGATCAAGGCATTGGTGATTAGTTGTGCGGTTGGTTGGGTCGTGATAAAAGGAATCTGGTGAGTCTATCAACCGCTCTTGAGGTAAAAAAAAAGAGATAGATCGAAGGGAGGTTTTAGTGTGGATTTTTTAGCATACGCTATGGGAACCGGAGGAGGAACAGGTGGGCAAGGGGGAGGCTTTGGCGCCTTTATTCCCCTTATTCTTATGTTTGCCATATTCTATTTTCTACTGATAAGACCCCAACAGAAAAAGGCAAAACTGCATAAAGAGATGATAGCCACTTTGAAAAAAGGGGACAGAGTGGTCAGTTCGGGTGGACTTCACGGTGTCATTACGGGTTTAACGGATGATATTGTTACTGTGGAGATTGCTCCGAAAGTGAGAGTCAAGATCTCGAGGGGCTCAGTAGCCGGAGCTACTAAACAACAGGGGAGTTAACTCGCTACCTTCATCATGAGTCAGGTCATCGAGTCTTTGAATCATTCGTATTCCATATAATCGACTGGCGATTTAAGCTAATTCAGGATCTGTTTGGACAAATACATAAGGATGAATTCATAGACGAAAGACGTGTTATGGGCCGGAATGTGGACAGATGGTCGTTGACCCATATCAGATGAGGGTTGAAATGATAAACCATAAGACACTAAGGAGTAGACAGTGCCAAAAAGCTTAACCTGGCGTGGAGGTATAGTGGTTGTCCTGATTATTATGGCTTTGATATACCTGACACCATCACTAAGTGGAGATCTTCCTCCATGGTGGTCCACCTTTCTACCCAAGGAAAAGATACATCTCGGTCTTGACCTCCAGGGAGGAATTCATCTGGTCTTGGAAGTGGAAGCAATCAAAGCCGTGGAAAGCCATTTGGAGAGGGTCGTGGAAGATCTCAAACATGACCTGCGAGTAAAGAAGATCAGGTATATAGAACTTAAGCGACTCGGAACCGATGGTATTGCCCTGACACTCATGAGGGAAGAAGACAGAAAAATCTTTCAGGATATGGTTGAATCCAGTTATCCGGATTTCAAGATTGAATCGTTGGCAAGTAAAGAGAAAGGGCTCCCTCTTAAATTGATTCTAAATACTAGGGCAAGAGATCAGACAATGAAAATGGCATCGGATCAGGCCCTCGAGACCATCAGAAACCGTATTGATCAGTTCGGAGTCAGCGAACCGGATATCAGACCCCAGGAGAATAATAGAATCTTGGTCCAACTTCCGGGTATTAAGGACCCGAAGAGGGCAATAGAGCTTATTGGAAAAACTGCCCGGTTAGAATTCAAACTGGTTGATGAGGAGAGTAGCTTGGAAGAGGCATTGAAAGGCAATATTGCCCCCGGAAGGGAGATCCTCTACCATCTCCCTGACGATTCGAAAACAGATAGCACAAAAAAGATACCTTATCTACTAAAGAAAAGAGCTCTTCTCACTGGGGAGTATCTCACGGACGCAAGGGTCCAGATCGATAGCCAGTACAGCGAACCCTTTGTATCCCTATCCTTTGACAGTCGTGGAGCAAGAATCTTTGAAAGGGTTACGGGGGAGAATATAGAGAAGAGGCTGGCCATCGTTCTGGATAACAATGTCTATTCAGCGCCTGTTATTCGTGATAAGATCTCCGGTGGAAAAGCCCAGATTACTGGAAGCTTTACCATGGATGATGCAAAAGATCTGGCCATTGTCTTGAGGGCTGGTGCCCTCCCTGCACCAGTCAAGATACTGGAGGAGAGGACAGTAGGTCCTTCATTGGGTAAAGATTCAATAGAGAAGGGGTTCAAATCCATGATTATCGGGGGCGTGGTGGTTATTATCTTTATGATCATCTATTATGGCTTTTCCGGAATGATCGCGGATCTGGCACTCATGCTTAATATCCTTTTAATTATGGCAGGATTGGCCTTTTTCGGCGCCACCCTGACCCTTCCGGGAATAGCCGGTATGATTCTGACCATCGGTATGGCTGTTGATGCCAATGTTCTCATCTTCGAGCGAATACGTGAGGAGTTGAGACTGGGAAAACCTGTAAGGGCTGCCATTGAAGGGGGTTACTCAAAGGCTCTGGTCACCATCCTGGATGCCAATGTAACCACATTTATCGCGGCCCTTGTGTTATTTCAGTTTGGTACAGGACCTGTAAGGGGCTTTGCCGTCACCCTTAGTATCGGTATTGTGGCAAGCTTCATTACCGCTGTATTCGTGACCAGAGTTGTTTTTGATTATCTTTTTGTTCACAGAAGAATGAAGAGGTTAAGCATCTAGCCGTCTACTAGGCTAATATATTAAAATTTACGCCAAGTTTTTATAACAGGCCCTGGCGAAATAATTGGGCCGATGCTGGATGCTGCCTGCCCGCCGGACGGCAGGCGGGGTCTCTGGATGCTGGATGGAATAATGATTTTTTTTGATTTATCCAGTATCAAGCATCCAGAATCCAGCATCTGTTTGACTCAAGGAAAGAGGTATTTACTCCGACAATTCGTCGGCCTGCCCTGGCGCGAGGCAATTGTGTCCCTTAATAATGCTTCAGGTTCATGAGGCATTGGCTTTTAAACTCATGTCCTTGCATGCCAGGTCTGGGCCAGGGTTTGAGGCGGAGCGGAGCTTCGCAGAACACTTTAGCTCACTAACTCAATCAGGTAATCATATGGAATTTATCAAACCGGGTATCAACATCGATTTTTTAGGCAAAAGGAAAATCGCCTTCTCTTTATCTATCACCATGGTCATCGCTACCATCTTTTTTATCATATGGAGAGGTGGGCCCAACTATGGTGTGGATTTTTCGGGCGGAATGTTAATTCAAGTTAAGCTGGAAAATAAGAGGTCATCTTCCGAGATCAGAGACGCCCTCAAATCCATCCAATTACAGGACAGCATCGTTCAGGAGTTTGGCGAAAAAGGGGCATCTGAATATCTCATAAGGATCAGCGGCACCGATATCCAATTGACAGGTTTGAATGAGAAGGTAAAGCAAGCCCTAAGTGCCCAGTTTGGAGAAGAGGTAGACATAAGGCGCGTAGAGATGGTGGGCCCCAAGGTTGGTGAAGATCTTAGGCAGAAGGCCCTGTTTGCCATTTTTTACGCCATACTCTTTATTGCCATTTATATCTCCGGGCGATTCGAACTTAAATGGTTAATGAGCATTATCATGGCCCTATCTCTGACATTTATCGTCTATGTTGCCTCGAGCTTTGGGGTGGGGGTTACCTGGTTGATCCTGGTGGCACTGATGGTTACCATTGGCTTGTGCTGGTTTCTGAAGCTAAAATATGCCATGGGTGCCATCATCGCCCTGATCCATGATATTACCATTACTGTTGGGGCCTTTGCCCTTACAGACCGTGAGATATCCCTAGCTATTATTGCCGCCTTTCTCACCATCGTGGGGTATTCCCTGAATGATACCATTATCGTTTTTGACAGAATCAGAGAGAACCTGAAAAAGTTTCGGAGACGAAACTTAGAAGAGGTAATGAATGCCAGCATAAATGAAACCCTGAGCAGGACCATCCTGACATCCTCAACCACCTTGATCGTCGTAGTGGCCCTATTTATCCTGGGCGGGGGTGTTATTCACGATTTTGCTTTTGCCATGTTGATTGGGATTATAGTGGGAACCTATTCATCCATCTTTGTGGCAAGCCCCATCATTCTTGCGTGGGAAGGTAGCTTTACCGAGAGAGCTAAGGCTAAGAAAGGTGCCCGTACGTAGGAAACGGTTATATGTCAATAAAGTAGGGAAAAAGGCCCGTACCAATAGAACAGCCTTTTGGGTAATAACGTTTCTTATAGTTGGAGCTTTTATAGCCGGCTGGTGGCTATGGACCTGTCTCTATAACGTCTCGCCAAGATTCAATTTCCTTTCGATAACAAAAGATGAAAAACCCCTGAAGCTCTTCAATGGAGAGATCCTCCCTCTCCATCCCCAGAACAGAATAAGGATTTTGGATGTCTCCACCAACGTCTGTTTTAACCGAGGTGTGAGACTATCTGCCAGCCATTTTGATGTGAATGCACTTCGCTATGAAGAGATGCGCTTTGCCACATTATTACCGGATGAGGATATTTTTAACAGATACACCTTCAGGGTTGAGATAAAACATGGGAACCGTAGTATAGGTCACGTGGATATATTGGTTGAGCCTCATGTGGAAGACTGGCTGGACAAGGCCCATAGGACCATCGATAGGGAAAGGAAGGTTGCTATTCTGGAGCGTGCACTCAAAGCTGTGCCGGAAGATAGACGCATTAGGGATAGGTTGGTCCAGGAATATAGGTCCCTTAAACGATGGAATGAGGTCGCCCTCATGCTCGAAGGAATAGCCAAAGAGAATCCTGATGAGAAGGTTCTTTACGATCTTCTGGAAGTCTATAAAGCCATGTCCAAAACTGATGGAATCATTAATGTGCTGAAAAGTCTCGTAGAAAAAGATCCGAATAATATGGATGTTCGACTCCGCCTGGCATCCGTTTTGGAGAAGTCGGGGAGATTAAAAGAAGCCATAAAGGAGTATGGAGAGGTCTTAAAAGGAGTGGCAAAAGAGGATGGACTCTATTTGTATAAGGTTCTCGGGTATCTTTATACGCAGACCGGCCAGACCGACAAGGCAATCGACAGTTATCTGAGTGCCGTTGAACTGGATAAAAAAGATCAAAATCTCTATTACAATCTCTTCTACCTTTACGAGAAGACCGGTCAGAAAGATCAGGCCAATATCTATCTGGACAAGGCCGTAAGCCTGAAATCAGGGGATGTGGAAAGCAGATTGACGCTATCAGAGCGATTGATGGAAAAAGGAAAGCTGAATGAGGCGGAAAAACATATAACCGAAGTCCTGAAGAAAAGCCCCAATTCCATGAAGGCGCTGTTGCTCATGGTTAATATTATGGAGCGGAAAGGAGACAAAGAGCAGTTAAAGAGATTCTACCAAAAGATTCTACAGATCGAGCCCCAGAACAAGACAGTCATCTATAATCTCGGGGTTCTCGAATATGAGACAGGAGACCTGGAGAAAGCCCTGCCCTATTTTCAAAAATTTGTGGAATCCCATCCCAAAGATGCAGAAGTCCATAACTTTCTGTTTGATATATACAGAAGACAAAAAAAGGATCAACATGCCTACAAGGAAGCTTCGATTCTTTTGGGATTGAAACCAGAAGAGATAAATTACTTCCGTTATGTATTTGAATTCCTGAATAAACAGGTCAATTACACGAAGATGATAGAGATCATGAAAAACGGGGTGAAATTCCACCCCAAAAACATTGAGATGAGGGAATATCTAATACTGGCCTATCTCAAAACCGGGAAAGAGGATCTTGCCATAGGAGAGATACATGAGATCCTGAAGATTAAACCGAAAGATATCACCTTACTCCTGCAATTGGCTAGACTCAGTGAGAAACAGGAAAAATTCAAGGAAGCTCTGGAGGCTTATAAAAAGATCATTGATATCTCCCCGGGTCACGAAGAGGCTGAAGAGGCTTATCTCAGGCTAAGACTCAAGGTCTTGCCCAAGGAATGACGATTCAAGGGTTTGAAAACTATCAAAATAGAAATTATACAACTTTTTTTCTAAAAAATAATTTTTTTCTTGATTTATTAAAAAATTTCTTTTATGAATCAGCCTCACGCTAGAACCCTACTATACAGATATAGATTCGACATCCGAACCGGAGGGTTCTAGGCTCCCATAGGATAAGGGAAAAAATAAAATTCCTGTAAAAAAATCAAACAGAGGTAATCTATTTAACAAACCATGGAATTTCTTAACGAGATTGTACAAACTATTCTCAGCGGGATAGCAATCGGCTGCATCTATGGGATCGTAGCCCTTGGATTTGTCCTGATCTTCAAGGCCACGGAGGTAGTCAACTTCGCCCAGGGAGAGATGATGGTCCTGGGGGCATTTATAGCCTATAGTCTCACCACCTTCCTTGGCTTCTCTTACTGGACCGCCTTGTTGTTAACCACCATCGCACTAGGGATTCTAGGTATGTTCTTAGAACGGGTGGTCCTTCGTACCCTCATCGGAGAGCCAGTTTTTGTTCTTTTTATACTCACCATCGGCTTAGGTACTTTTTTTAGAAGCTTTGTCAGTATGGTCCCCGGCTGGGGTACAGATACCTACGGGTTTAAAACCCCCTTCACGGACAAAGTTGTCAACTTTGCCAACTTGGTCATCTCTTGGGAGCATGTATCCGTTATCGTGATGACGATTGTCCTTATACTCGTCCTTTTTGCCTTCTTCCGATTTACACGAATCGGCGTGGCCATGAGGGCCACCTCCCAGAATCAGCTCGCCGCCGTTTACATGGGCATAAGCGTCCACAGGGTGTTCTCTCTCACATGGATCATCAGTGGCGCCCTGGGAGGTATTGCCGGCATCCTGCTTTCACCCATCACCTTTGTCCACATGAACATGGGATTCATCGGTCTCAAGGCCTTCCCTGCCGCCGTACTGGGGGGATTCGGGAGCATACCAGGGGCCATGGTGGGGGGTGTCATTATCGGTGTTACAGAGAGCCTGGCAGGAGTCTATCTACCCATTGGCTGGAAAGACGTGGCAGCATGGATCATTCTCATCGCGGTGCTTATTTTCCGGCCCGAAGGACTTTTTGGCATCCAGGAGAAGAAAAAGGTATAAGCTCATGCGCTTTGTAATGAAAAAAGACTATTATGATAACATCCGGCTGTTTAAATACCGAAGCACCTTTTTCTGGTACCTGGCCCTGGTCATCGGATGTTTTCTGCTTCCTCTTGTCCTGGATGAATACATCACTTCAATTATCAGTCTCATCTGCATGTACTCCATCGCTACCATAGGCCTTATGCTCCTCACCGGTTATGGAGGACAGGTCTCCATGGGCCATGCCGCATTTTTGGGTATTGGTGCGTACACATCTGCCATCCTCACATCAAAGGGACTGCCCTTTCTCCTGGCCATGCCTGCTGCCGGCCTATTGACCGGTTTGGTGGGAATCTTCATCGGCCTACCTGCCTTGAGGCTTACCGGTCTTTACCTGGCCATCGCCACCATGGGATTCGGATTTATCGTGGAGGAGATCATTGTGCGATGGGAGGGCTTGACCAATGGTAACATGGGTATGATTGTGGATCCTCCTTCTATCTTTGGTTTCTGGTTTGACACGGAGACCCGCTTCTACTATCTCTCTCTGATCCTTTTAATTCTTTTTATTCTGATGGCAAGAAACATCCTCCGTTCGCCCACGGGTCGTGCCCTGATCGCTATCCGGGACAGCGAAGTAGCAGCCCAGGCCATGGGCATCAGCATGTTAAAATATAAGACAATGGCCTTTGCCATCAGTTCATTTTTTACAGGAATTTCGGGAAGTCTTTACGCCCATAAACTCACCTTTATCAACCCGGAGAGTTTCACCATAATTGTCTCCATAGAATTTCTGGCCATGATCATCATAGGAGGCCTGGGAAGTATTCATGGAGCAATTTATGGAACGACCTTCGTGCTCTTCCTCCCCCAGGTGATTGTTATGACCAAGGATTACATGCCAAAATATATAGCGGACCAGACAGGTCTTCCGGCCGCCCTGTACGGGTTGATGATCGTCCTTTTCATTCTCTTCGAACCAATGGGGATCTATCGCTGGTGGTTAAAAACAAAATTCTATTTCGAAATGTTTCCTCTTTACAAAAAAGACACATTCAAGAGGGAACGTAAATACGTTAAGGCGGTAAGGCAGTAGATGTCTTTTTTTGAAGCTCAAAATATCTCCATTAGTTTTGGCGGTCTGAGGGCGTTGAATCAGGTCAGTTTTGAAGTCAACCAGGGAGAGGTTTTCTCCATCATCGGGCCCAATGGGGCCGGAAAGACCACCATCTTTAACTGTATAAATCGATATTATGATCTGGATGAAGGGGCATTCATATTTAAGGACAAAGATATCTCCAAGGTTCGGCCCCACATGGTTCCCGGGCTGGGTATAGCCCGTACCTTTCAGAACATCGAGCTCTTTGCGAACACAACAGTGATCGATAATCTCCTGTTGGGCAGACATCGTCATCGCCGCACAAATCTCCTCACGGAGACCCTTTTTTCCAGATCCGTACGGAGGCAGGAGATGGAGAGCAGGGAGAAGGCCGAGGATATCATCGATTTCCTGGACTTACAGGCCTATCGTGATCAGATCGTTATGAATCTCCCCTTTGGTGTTCAGAAGACAGTAGAGCTGGCCAGGGCCCTGACTATGGAGCCTGAACTCCTCCTCCTGGACGAACCCTCATCCGGGATGAATATGGAGGAGAGGGAGGATCTGGTCTTCTGGATCACGGATATCAAAGAGGAGCTTGGCATCACGATTCTTTTGGTGGAACATAATATGAGATTTGTAAACCAGCTATCAGATAGGATCTTGGCACTTAATTTTGGGGTCGTCATTGCCCAGGGGACTCCCAAAGAGGTTCTGGAACACCCGGAAGTGATGAAGGCCTATCTAGGAGAAGAAAGTGTCTCTGCTTAAGGTTAGCAATGTAGAGTCCTATTATGGCCCCATTATGGCCATAAAAGGGGTCTCTCTGGAAGTGGAGGAGAAAGATATCGTCACCATTCTGGGGGCCAACGGTGCCGGTAAGACTACCGTCCTAAAGACCATATCCGGTGTCATGGAACCGGAAAAGGGGACCGTTGAATTCATGGGGAAGAGAATAGAAAGGTTGAGGCCCGACAAGATCGTCAGGATGGGTATCTCCCATGTTCCCGAGGGCAGGGAGGTGTTCCATGATTTGACAACAAAAGAGAACCTGATGATGGGCTCCTTCTTGAGAAAAGACCGGTCAGGCATTCAAAAAGACCAGGAAACAGTGCACAATTATTTCCCTGTCATCAAGAGCAGAGCATCTCAGCTCGCCGGAAGCCTGAGCGGGGGGGAACAACAGATGCTGGCAATCGCCAGGGGAATAATGGCAAGACCCAAAATCTTACTCTTGGATGAACCCTCACTCGGTCTTGCGCCTTTTCTAGTGAAAGAGATCTTCGAGATATTAAAAAGGATCAACGATGAACAGAAAACAACCATGCTCCTGGTGGAGCAAAACGCCATGATGGCTCTCTCATTGGCCCGTATAGGATATGTCCTCGAAGTAGGCCGAATCGTTATGGAGGACACCTGTGAGGAGCTGATGGAGAACGAAGATGTAAAGGAATTCTATCTGGGCATCAAGGAAGAGAGCATCCGTGGAACCAAGAGATGGAAGAGGAAGAAAAAATGGCGCTGAGAGGACAAAAAAGGTTAGAGGCTCCCCCCCGTAAACCAGGGGTTGACACCATCCCCAAGCTGTTCTGGCAGCGGGTGAATGATTGGGGTGATCGGGTGGCCATGCGCGAGAAAGACTTTGGGATCTGGAAGGATATCTCCTGGCACACATATGGAGAAAAGGCCAAATATGTGGCCCTGGCTCTCCATGAGCTCGGCTTGCAAAAAGGCGATCGGGTGGCCATCATCAGCGAAGACAATCCGGAGTGGTTGTACTGCGATCTGGGGACCCAGTGCGCCGGCGGCATCAGCGTGGGCATCTATACCACGGATTCCCCTCAACAGGTGGAATACGTTGTCGGACACAGCCAGGCCAAGTTCTACATCTGCGAAGATGAAGAGCAATTGGACAAAATCCTCGAAGTCCGCCAGAACCTGCCCGAGTTGGAAAAGATCATCATATTTGACATGGAAGGCCTGCGCCACTTTAAAGACCCCATGGCCATGAGCTTCGACGAACTGCTTGAATTGGGCCGGCAGGTGGATGAACACGACCCGACGCTGTTTGAAAAACTCCTCCAGATTGCCCAGCCCGACGATACGGCCTTCCTGGTATACACCTCAGGTACCACCGGCCCGCCCAAAGGGGCCATGCTGACCCACAACAACGTCATGTTCGGGTTCGAATCCCAAAGACAGGTTCTGACCGGATATTTGACCGATGAGCTCCTCACCTTCCTGCCCCTGTGTCACATTGCCGAACGGGGTGTCACGGCCCTAGGCATGATCATCAATGGCTGGGTCTGCAACTTTGCCGAGGGTATGGACACGGTTCCCCAAGATATCCGTGAAGTGTCGCCCACCATGTTTTTTGCCGTTCCCCGCATATGGGAAAAATTCTATTCCGCCCTGATTCTCAGCCTTAAAGAAGCCACATGGCTGGAAAAGAATGCCTATAAATGGGCCATGGCCATAGGTGAGAAGTGTTCGGGATACAGGCTGAACGCCATGAAGCCGCCAGCTTTCTGGCGATCTCTTTTCTGGCTGGCCGATTTTCTGGTCCTGCGCAACTTCAAACGCTTTGTCGGGCTTGAGCGGGTGCGTTTGTGCCTTTCAGGCGCGGCGCCTATTTCACCGGACCTGCTCAAATTCTACTATTCCCTGGGTATCGACATGCGGGAGGTTTACGGCCAGACCGAATCCACAGGCGCTGCCACCATGCATTATGATGGGGACACCAAGTTCGGGACCGTGGGCAAGGCCCTGCCCGGTGTGGAAGTGAAGATATCCGATGAGGGAGAAATACTCATCAAAGGGCCTTTGGTTTTCAAAGGCTATTTCCGCGACCAGGAAAAGACAGCCGAAACGGTTAAAGATGACTGGCTTTACACAGGCGACACCGGGTTTATCGACGAAGACGGCCACGTGGTCATCAAGGACCGCATCAAGGACATCATCATTACGTCGGGCGGCAAGAACATCACTCCCTCGGAGATCGAAAACCAGCTCAAGTTCAGCCCTTACATCAACGACGCTGTGGTCATCGGTGACGGAAGAAAATATCTAACCGCCCTGATCATGATCGACGACGAGAACGTCATGAAATACGCCCAGGACAACCGCATTCCCTTCACCACCTATGCCAGTTTAACCAGGGCCCCGGAGATCATCAAGCTGATCGGCAGAGAGGTGGAGGAGGTCAACAAGAAATTTGCCCGAGTGGAGTCCATAAAGAAATTCAGCCTCATCGACATTCAGCTTACAACAGATGACGATGAGATCACTGCCACAGGCAAACTGAAGCGTAATTTCGTCAGTGAAAAGTTCAAGGAAGAGATTGAGGCCATGTATTAGCCGATAAACGACAAAAGGGCACTAAAATAAACTTAAGTTTGAAATCACTTCAAATAAATAGTATAATATTATTTTAGGCACTTTAGGCACTTTAGGCACTTTAGGCACTTTAGGCACTTCAAACTTTAGTTCACTTCATAATATTAACCTATAATCTAAGAGAGGAGGTCAATCATGAAAAAGACGTTAATGGTAATTGTATTAGCTCTGGTGATGGGTCTGGGGTTTTCAGGCATATCATTAGGTGACGAAGTGGGTGTGACCGACACGGAGATCGTCATCGGCTCCCACCAGGACTTGAGCGGGCCCATCGCTGTCTGGGGTATCCGGTGGAAAGAGGGGCTTGAGTACAAGGCAAGGGAGATCAACGAGGCAGGCGGCATCCACGGGCGGAAGATCAGGCTCGTGATAGAGGATAACGCGTACGATCCTAAAAAGGCCATCATGGTCACCAACAAAATGATCAACATGGATAAGGTTTTCATGTTTGTGGGAAACATGGGATCCCCAACAGCAGGTGCCACCAAGCCCATTATTTCAAAGAAGAAGATTCCTCAATTGGCGCCTGCCACGGCTGCCTCACTATTTTTCGACCCTCACGACAGGTATAGCTTTGCCGGGTTTACCCCTTACTATGATCAGGCCCGCTTAGTGGTAAAGTGGTTCTTGAAGAACAAAAAGTATAAAAATTTCGGGCTCATGTATCAGGACGACGAGATGGGAAGCATCATGAAGCAAGGGTTCGATGACCAACTGGCTGAATTTAAGATGAAGCTGGTTGCTGCCGAATCCTACAAGAGGGGGGCCACGGAGTTCAGCTCTCAAATCGCCAAGTTGAGAAAGGCAGGGTCAGAGGTAGTCTTTCTGGCCACGATCGTCCGGGAGACAGTGGGCGCCCTGAAGGAAGCCAAAAAGATCGGCTGGGATGTCCAAATGGCGGGTCTGTCCCCAACTGCAAACCCATGGGTGCATGACTTGGCACTGAAAGCAGGCTTCTCGGCTAATGGTTTTATTGCCACAACCCAGGCCATAGTCATCTATGAAGACAGCCATCTTCAAACCGTGCGGGATTTTTGGAAAAAATACGTGGAATGGTTTGGTGGTAATAAGCCGGATTCAGCCAGCACAGGGGGGTATGCTGGTATACATCTATTCGCGGAGGCCGCCCAGAGGGCGGGCCGCAACCTGACACGGGAAGGGATTGTGGACGCCTTTGAAACCTTCAGGAAATTTCCAGATGTGACCTTTGGCGGACCGCCCTGGACGTATACAAACACCAACCACCAGGGTTGTTTCGGAGCGATTGTTCACGAAGTTCAGAAGGATAAATTTAGACCGATCTCAGAAGCTCTAGATTACAGAGAGATGACTTTATAAGTCTTTTCTGTAAAAGGAATTTAATAAATATTTCTAGCCTTTAAAATTATGGGGGCTTTAATGGAGGGGCTTTCGCCTGAAAACAGGTGGAAGCCTCTTGCTTTTTAAAGTACTGAACCGAATTAACTTCTGAAGGTAGCGCTTATGCCTTATTTGGGTGAGGGCATGGGGGTAAGAAAGGAGAGCGTGTTTGGAGACCCAGGTATTGATCATTGGCGGTGGGGCCACAGGCACCGGCATTGCCCGGGATCTGGCCCTGCGTGGTGTTCAGTGTATCCTGGTCGAAAAAGGGGATATAAACGCCGGTGCCTCCGGTGCAAATCACGGGCTTCTTCACAGCGGAGCGCGGTATGTGTCTACGGACCCGGAGGTCGCAAAAGAATGTCGGGAAGAAGGAAAACGCCTTAAGGTTCTGGCCCCTCACTGCATCGAAAACACAGGCGGTCTTTTCGTTGCCGTTGAAGGAGATGACGAAAAGTATGTAGCGGATTTTCCCCATCTGTGTTCTAAGTGCGGCATCCAGGTTCGCACATTAGATGTTAAAGAAGCCCGAGAACTAGAGCCCATCCTCTCCAGGAAGTTAATAGCAGCATATGTGGTAGAGGACGCCACCATTGATCCGTTTAAGCTCTCCCTGGAAAACATTTCACAGGCTAAGGAACTTGGAACCACCTTGTTTCTTCACACTAAAGTCGTGGGTTTCAAGATAAGCGGTGGACAAATCCAGACGACCTCTCTTCAGAATACCCAGACCGGAGAAGAGATAGTTATTAAAGCGGATCAGGTGGTCAATGCCACTGGGGCCTGGGCTAATGAGGTGGCGGCCCTGGCCGGTTCGTCAATCCATATGCTTTACTCCCAAGGCAGCATTTTGATCACCGATAGCAGACTCACAAAACACGTTGTGAATCGTCTGCGTCCACCTTCAGACGGTGACATCTTGGCACCCGGTGGTACAGTATCAATCCTCGGAACGACTTCAGTCCGAATCGAGTCACCAGATGACACGAGACCCACATTTGATGAAGTGGACGTCATCGTGAACGAGGGATCAACCATGATCCCCGTTTTGGAAAACACGCGTTATATTCGGGCATACGCTGGTGTAAGGGCACTCATAACCGACCAAAGCGAGAACGACGATCGTTCCGTAAGTCGTGGATTCACCCTTCTGGATCACGAACGGGATGGTCTTAATAACTTTATCACTATCACTGGAGGTAAGCTCACCACATATCGTTTAATGGCAGAAAAGACCTCGGATCTGGTGTGTCAGCGACTGGGAAATCAAAACCCTTGTCTGACTCGGACCCAGCCCCTCCCCTCCACCCAGGCTGGCAAGTGGACCGAACCGGGGTTTGGTGCAAAACAGTGGCTTAAACAGGATGATCCGGAAGACCTGCTCCTTTGTGAGTGTCAAATGTTGCCCAAAAGTGTCATTGACAGCGTTCTTGAAGCAGATGGGGAACAAAACGGAGTTCCGAGTCTGATGGCTATTGGATTGCGAAGTCGGATAGGCAAAGGACCCTGCCAAGGAACCTTTTGTGGAGCAAGGGTCATTGCCCATATGTATGATAAAGGGAGATTGCATTCAGATCAGGGTTTAACCAGTCTAAGAGAGTTCCACCGGAAACGCTGGATGGGGGAACGTCCCGTTCTCTGGAATGGGCAGCTCATCCAGGCGGAATTGAAGGAGGCCTTGTATTGTGGGTTTCTAGGTCTGGAGCTTTAGGTCCCGTAGATACAGGAGAACATACCACCAACCATGTCCAAATCAGAATCAATAAAAAGTGACCTGGCTGTCATTGGCAGAGGTATGGCTGGTATGGCATCAGCCCTCTTTGCGGCAAACCGGGGATTATCAACAGTGCAGGTGGGTTTTACCGGAGGACTCATATTTGCCAGCGGCCTTCTGGACTTAATGGGCATTCATCCTATCCATGAAAAAAGATCCTGGCAAGATCCGTGGGCCGGAATCGATGCCCTCATTCGTGACATCCCCAACCATCCTTACGCCCGACTCAGAAAGGAAGAGATCCGGACCGCCTTGGAGGAAATACTCTCTTTTTTAAGGGAAGCAGGCCTACCTTATTGCAGGGAGAAGGAGCTTAACTCAGAGATGATTACCCCTCTGGGAACAGTTAAGCAGACCTACTGCGTCCCCAAATCCATGTGGAACGGTGTAAAAGCCTTTAAGGAAAAAAGCCCCTGCCTGATTGTGGACTTTAGAGGTCTCAATGATTTCAGTGCCTGTCAAATCGTAGCCACATTGAAGGACAGATGGCCAGCTCTGCGCCCAGCTCGCATCTCTTTTCCGGGCAATGATCATGTGAAGGAGTTCTATACGGGTGAAATCCTGGCCCAATCCCTGGAATTATCGAAAAATCGGGAGAAGCTAGTGAAGGCAGTGCAGCCCCATCTCAAAGATGCGCAAGCGGTGGGCATGCCGGCTGTTCTTGGAATGAACCGAAGCCAGGATATCGTTGCTGATCTGGAGAAACAACTGGGAGTCCCAGTGTTCGAAATCCCAACCCTCCCCGTTTCAGTCCCCGGACTCCGTCTCAATGATGTCTTTTCACGTCAACTCGCTGTCAAAGGAGTACATCAATTCTCACAGAATCGGGTACTCCAAGTGAGCCAAGGATCTGGCGAGGACTTAATGCTCAGAATCGGCAGCGACACTAAAGAGTACACTATACGAACCAAGGGAATTATTCTGGCTAGCGGTCGGTTCTGGGGCAGAGGACTATATGCAGACAGAAAACAGATCCGGGAAACTATCTTCGATCTACCTGTTCACCAGCCTAAAAGCAGAAAAGAATGGCACCGAACAGACTTTCTGGACGCCAGAGGTCATCCTGCCAACAGCGCCGGCCTCGAGATAGACGACGCATTCCGCCCCTTGAATAAGTCCGGCCGTCCCGCCTTCCACAGTCTTTTCGCTGCAGGCTCCATCCTTGCCCACCAAGATTGGATGCGCATGAAGTGTGGCTCCGGTCTGGCCATAGCCACCGCCTACGGGGCTGTGGAGTCGTTTATCCGCTGCACTGCATAATGAACTATTGAACTAACCGCCTGCGACGGAAGTTTCTTTGACTGGATTAACAAGATTAACAAGATTTTTTATATTTTTATATATCCTGAACAACCTGTCCATCCTGTCAAAAAAGGAATTTCCCAGGTATATAATGCAGGTGGATCACAAAGTCGAAAGCGAGAGCTAAAAAACAGGCTATCACAGGTGTCAAAAACCAACCGATGAGGATATTTCGAAGAGTCTGTCTGCTAACCGTTCTGACACCTTTAACGATTCCAATACCCAACACTCCTCCAATTACAGCCTGAGAAGTAGATACTGGCACCCCTATCAGCGCGTATATGTGAACTGTAACAGCCAAGGATAGAACGACTATGAATGCCGAAAATGGATCCATCCTGACAAGTCTTCTTCCAACGGTCTCCATTACTGGCCGGCTAAAGGTCAGAATGCCTAGGGCAATACTGAGACCTCCAATGAGTGCCGCATAAAACACGTTTAAAAGGCCAGCCCCCACAAAAACAGCCGTCACATTAGCTACATTATTGGCCCCGAGGGCATAGGCACCATATGAACCTGCCGCAACCAAGCCTAGTCGAAGGCAGATATCGGATGTAAATATATTGAGGCTTAATTGATTGTATAATATCCCCAATATATGGTAGAGAAGGATAGCAATGATTGCCGCTCCTGTGGGGGTTCCAATCCAACAAACCACAACCTTACCTACCCCGCTTAAATTGAGTTGGTCATTCAGGATTCCTATACCCAGGATGGTTCCCACCACCGCCTGGGAAGTGGAAACAGGGAGCCCTAGAATCGTCATGATGGTCACCGTGACTGCCGCTGCCACCGATGAGATCACGGCCTGTTCAAGACCTAAAGTGGTCAACCCTTTGAGAGTCTCTATCCCTGCTTGTCCCGATAGGATCGCCCCAATAATGACAAAAACAGACCCAAGGACCGCAGCAGTCCAGAATCTGAGCATCCTTGAAGAGACCGCTGTACCGAAGACGTTGGCACCATCGTTGGCTCCAAGGGACCATCCCAAAAATACCCCACCCAAAAGATGAAACACTATACACGCCTCTTCATATTGATAATATTGATCCGCTTGGAGACCCTGTCGGCCTGATCTGAAATATCCCCAATTTTAGAAATTAACTCTTTGATTTGAAGCTTCATGAAAGGATCTAGGTCAGAATCGAAGACCTTAGTGATAATACGTCGCTCAATATGATCACAATGGCTTTCGTTGGTGTCAATGGTGGCTACCAGCGCCCGGATACCCTCCGTCTTCTTGAAAAGTGCCACAACCTGTCTCACCAGGAGTTCGCAGCATTCCAAGCTGATCCTGACAATATCCTTGATGTCCAAAACGATAAAGTCCGGTATGGTTAGTTTTTGAGTCTGTACCAAGTATAGTATGCTTTCAAAAAGATGCGGAATCTTGTCTATCTCATCCAGAAGTCCCATAATATCACCGCGCGATTCGGGAATGAGAACCTTCTCGTACATCATGGACTTGATCTCTTCACGAATATCGTCCGCCTTGGACTCGAACTTGTGTGTCTGTTCAATAAGAAAAAGAAAATCCTCACACTGGGGTTCCACGAGGCAGACAGTTAAAGCCTCGGAAAAATTATCTTGGGTCAACTTCAATGTATCCAGGTAATCGTAAATCAAAGATTCCACCCGATTCTCTTTTTTAAAAAGAAATCTGAACATAACCCTGCTACCTCCAGCCTCGATCCTAGGAGCCTAAAACGTGGTCTTCAAATTTTCTTAAGAGACTTAGACTCGTTACGTAACTACTCTTTTAATCATCTTACTCCCGAACCAGATAACCAACACCAGTATCGCCAGCACAAAAATAACGACGCAAAAGGCGATCCAGGTCACATAATTACCTCCTGATACGAGAGCGATAGGGTTAAGACTCGCGGCCTTTACGATTCGACCTTGCTTGTCTCTGTATCTCTGTGGTATCTCGGGAATGCCGTCATTATCTTTGTCTTCAAATGTCCCCATGAACGCCATCAACCCTTTCCATTCTTTGGCCTCCTGCAGGCCAGGTCTCTCTCTATCCGCATCTACCCTCACCGTGCCCAGATCAGTGATGGGCCGGCCGTTACGATCTTTGGGCACAATATTTAAGATATTCCATGTGAAGCCACCAATAATCTTGAGGAACGTGGAGTTATAAATATTTGCGGCCACTTTGTAAAGCTGTTTATTCGATGCTGAATAATCTAAGGGCCTGAAATTTCCTTGCTCATCTTCAATCTTGATCTCCGTAACCCTGTCAAAGAGCATTCGATAGGGGTTGTATTTACACTTTAATCCTGAGATCTGAATAAAGTAATCACCCCCCTTCATGGGAGCTATGCTGGTTAGAATCTCTAACGCTTTTTTGATCTCTGCTGCATGGATATAGAAGGTAATCAAGGGGTAACACATGGTGTCGTCCCAGCCTATGCCCAGCGGATTGGACCTGAAGAGATCACACACAGCGATAAGGCCTGTCTTGCCGGCAAGAACCGGGCTTCTGATAAGGCCATTGGACTGAACAGTCAGTCTGACCTTTGAAAGCGGATCTTGTGGATTATATTCAATCCGATTGATATACCAGCGAATGGAGTCGGCTATCAGGTTACCGAGATTCGTCTCATCGGTCTTGATGGTCAGATCAAAATCGGTTTCGGCGACTGGTTTGTAGAAACTTAAACCCAGTTCCGCAAGGACCTCTCTATCAATGATTTGAATAAAAGATTTAATCCGACGATCTATGCCAGCGTCACCCTTGATCCGATCATCAACCTCCACTATTTTGTAGTTCTTCAGGCCAACACCTTCAGAGGCTAGGTTGATATCAAGGACACCCACATGCTTGCCATAGGCCCAGGCCTGGACGATGATTGTGTTGTTGACCATAATCGGCTTAAGAAGTTTCGTGTGTGAATGACTGCTGATGATGACGTCTATCCCAGGCACCTCTTTTGCCAACGTCACATCCTCTGATTTCATTTCTCCCCGAAGACCGCTGTGGGAAAGGCAGACAACCAAGTCCACTTTCTCCTTCTCTTTGAGTTTCTTAACCATCTGACGCGAAAAATCATGGATGTCCCCAAACTTTACGGGCGAGGCAAAGGGAGATTTTTCAGCTGAATCCTTACCCATCAGACCGAAAAGCCCAATCTTTATGTCTCCCCTTTTCAGAACCACATACGGCTTCACAAGACCTTGATCAAAGACTTCCTTCAGTAAATCATCCCTTTTATCTTCTTTGTTAAAGATAGCGTTAGATGAAACAATGAGGGGCATTCCTCCTTTTGAGGACGCAGACTTCAGAATTTTAGCCAGACCTACTGGTCTTAGATCAAACTCGTGGTTGCCAAGGGTTGTGACGTCATATCCCATCTCCTTCATGAGTCTCAGTTCAAAGCCTTCTTCCCTGCTAACCATATGAAAAAGAGAGCCCATGAGAAAATCGCCCCCGTCAAGAACAAGGGTGGGATTTTTCCTTTTCTCTTTCTCTGATCTGATAACTGTTGCAATTCGGGCCCATCCCCCCACGGTTTTATCATCCTCTGTTTTAAGAGGCGTATAATCCATATTGGGGGAATGTCCCAAAAAGCGTGAGTGAAGATCGTTTGTATGGATGATAGTCAGGGTCTTTTCGCTAGCAAGGAGTGATCCTGGAATAAGAATAAGAACAAGGCTTATCGACAAAAAAAACTTAATCAACCTCATAGATGTCTCCTTTAATATTAGAAGTTATTATTTGTACTCCCTTCTCTACGGGTAAGAATGAACTACCCCGCCGCAGAGCAGCGGGGTATCTACAAAAACATTGTAACGCCGCAAGCGGCGGGGAATTAAACCCTTGTCCTCCGGCGGATTAAAAGGGATAGGTAACTAGAGAAGGGTGTACGCCTGATATTACGTTCCAAACTCGGCAAAATGACGGTTAACAAAGTACGTCCAGAAATGCTCCCAGCGATTGCTTAAGATGAGAGATCGAAGTGTAAGAACAGTCTGGCCGCCA
>Ga0180009_10002699_pt1 | contig 20772 bp, 17 predicted proteins | sample OS_PC_MetaG_FD_123537 | JGI IMG/M metagenome (GOLD analysis project Ga0180009, IMG submission 123537) | Groundwater microbial communities from the Aspo Hard Rock Laboratory (HRL) deep subsurface site, Sweden - OS_PC_MetaG | ecosystem: Environmental > Aquatic > Deep subsurface > Groundwater...
CGAGGGCGTACGGGGCCAGGCGGGGGTGGACCAAGGTGCCATTCGCGACCTGCTCGTCCGGGTCTCGCGCCTCGTGGCGGACTTCCCCAACTTGGTGGAGATGGACCTGAACCCGGTGCTCGCTTATCCGGCGGGTCAAACCCCGGCCGCCGTGGACGTGCGGATTCGCGTGGCTTGACCCAGAAAGCGAGGCTTCTCCGGTGACCTACTGGATTCCCATGTGCGTGGTGCTCGCGTACCTCGCGTTGCTGTTCGTGGTGACGTGGTGGGCGCAGCGCATGATGCGACGCACGTCGAGCGGTCTGGTGGGCTATCTACTCGCCGGCCGCCAGATGCCGGCCGGGGTTTGCGCGGCCGCGCTGGCCGGTCTCGCCGTCGGAGGAGCCTCGACCATTGGGGTGGCGGAGCGAGCGTACAAGTCGGGCATCTCTGCGGGCTGGTACAACGCCGCATGGGCGGCGGGCGCGCTGCTGACGGCCGTCTTTGCCATCAGGCGCTATCGTCGATTCGAGGTCTCCACGCTCCCGGAGTTGTTCGAGCGGTTCTATACGCCCTCCGGGCGGGTGATCGCGGTGCTCGGGCAGCTCGCCAGCCAGATCGTGATCACGTCACTCCAGTACGTTGCCGGCGGGGCGATCCTGTCGTCGCTGATGCCGCAGCTCTTCACGGTGCGCAGCGGGATGGTCGCCACGGCGGTGGTGTTTATCGTCATCACGTTGATCGGGGGTTTCTGGGCCGCCGGGCTCACGAACGTGGTCAACGTGGTGGTCATTTACGTGGGTATTTGTATCGGGGCGATCATCATGTTGGGCCGCGTCGGAGGGTTCGACGGGTTGGTTGCGGACGCGCCAGCGTCCTATCCTGGGTATGATCTGGCGGGGGTCGGCGCGCCCATCATCGCGGCTTGGTTTCTGGTGATGGCGATGACCACGATGTCGACCCAGTCGGTGGTGCAGATTGGGATGGCGGCGAAGGACGAGCGGGCTGCGCAGCGTGGCTTCCTGATCGGGGCGGCGTTGATCGTGCCGGTTGGCTTTATCAGCGCGCTTCTCGGCATGGCCGCCAGGGTCTTGCATCCGGGCATCGCGCCCGCCGAGGCGTTGCCCCGGATCGTCTTGGAAATGCCGCCCATTGTCGCCGGCATCATCCTCGCCGGCCTCTGGGCGGCCGATGTGAGCACGGCCACGGCCCTGTTGATCGGCAGCGCGACGCTGGTGACCAACGATGTCGTCAAGCGATTCATCAGCAAGGAGTTGACGCCGCGGGGCGAGGCCTGGGTCTCGAGGACGACTGTGTTGGCCATTGGCCTGGTCACCTTCGTCCTGGCCCTGAGCGTGTCGGGGATTCTAAAGACGTTGCTCGTGGGGCTGACCCTGACGACGGGCTACACGATCGTGGCGCTGATGACGATGTACTGGCCGGCCGCGTGTCGGCGTGGGACCGCGACCTGGACGCTTCTGGGGACGATGGTGGCACTGGTTCTTTGGCACGTTGCACCGGTCGCGGCGGTGCGGGAAGCCTTGCCGCCAACGCTGAAATGGCTGGTGAGCCATCCGATCTACTTCGTATTCGTGGCGGGGCTGCTCTCGTTTTTCGCAGTAGCACTGCTGGACAAGCGGAGAATTGTTGCGACCCCTGGCGATGCTCGCCAGGCGGACCGCGGGGTATCAGAGCAAAGTGGCCTGGTCGGGAGCGTCGAAGCGGGCGCGCAAGGCTGGGGGAACAGGAGTGGGCAATGAGCACGACGGCGAAGGGCTGGATGATGACGGAGCCGGGCAAGCCGCTCGAGGAGAGAGCGTTCGAGCTCGCGACGGCTGCGGCGGGGGAGGCGATCATCGAGGTGGCTGGCTGCGGTCTTTGCCACACGGACATCTCGTTCCTGCACATGGGGGTCAAGACCCGCGGGGCGCTGCCGCTGACGCTCGGCCACGAGATCAGCGGTGTCGTGCGCGAGGTGGGCGAAGGTGTGGATTCGAGTTGGGTGGGCCGTTCGGTGCTCGTGCCGGCGGTGATGCCTTGCGGGACGTGTGCGCTTTGCACGGCGGGACATCGCACCATCTGCAAGAGCCAGATCATGCCCGGCAACGATCGACACGGCGGGTTTGCCTCGCACGTGGCCGTGCCCGCTCGGTACCTGTGTCCCGTGGGCGACGACGTGTTGGCGAACAATGAGCTATGGCAGCTATCGGTGGTCGCGGACGCGGTGAGCACGCCGTACATGTCCGTGAAGCGTTCGGAGCTGGTGGAGGGGGAGTTGGCGATTGTGGTGGGTGCCGGCGGGATTGGCATTTACTGCGTGCAGTGCGCGGCGGCCACAGGGGCGAAGGTGATCGCGCTGGATGTCTCCGCGGAAAAGCTGGAGCTGGCCCGGCAATTCGGCGCGTCGGCGGCCATTCAGGTGGGCGGTCTTTCGGAGAGGGAATTGAAGACGCAGGTCAAGGATGAAGCGAAGAAGCTCGGCGCGCCTCCAATGCGGTGGAAGATCTTCGAGACCTCGGGGACCGCGGCTGGACAGAAGACGGCGTTCGGGTTGGTGAACCACGGCGCCTACATGGCCGTGGTGGGCTTTACGATGGACAAGCTGGAGGTCCGGCTGAGCAACCTGATGGCGTTTGATGCGACGCTTCGGGGCAACTGGGGATGCGATCCCGAGTTGTATCCCGAGATTCTTTCCTGGGTGGCGCAGGGCAAGGTGAAGGTCGCCCCGCTGACGAAGAAGTTCCCCCTCTCCCAGATCAACGAGGTGATCGAACTGGCGCACCACGGCAAGCTCAAGGAGCGGGCGGTGCTCGTGCCCTGAGCACAGATCTTCGTAGGGGCGCGGGTCAAACCACCGCTTTCTACGGTAGGGGCGGGTTTCAAACCCGCCCGTTGCACCGCGGAACCAAGCGGGCGGGTCACAGACCCGCCCCTACACCCCGACGTGTTGCAGTGTCCGTGGCCGTTTCCGTTGGAGTCGTCGACCTCCCGCAACTCCGTGGCTTCCGTGCCTCCGTGGTGCGCCACCTGGTCGGGAGTTGCACCCTGTCAATTGACCGGTAATCGAGTGGTGGACTGGTACGAAACCCGTTGACGCCACCGCATGGGATGGTAGCCTGCCGAACGTTCGTTCGGATGGGGGAATCACGTGAATCGAAGCGACATCAAGGGCTGGGCGACAGAGATTCACGAGGACGTCCCATCGGTAGCGCAGCGCTACGCGGCACGACTCGGCGACTGTCGGACCGTCGCTTCAGGCAACGGCTTCCGATCTCGTAACGGCGGATTGACCCGGACCGAGGCGGCGATTGCGCCGTCGCGTGCGGATGAGAAAAGGAGACAGCCATGAACGTAGGCGTGATCGGTTCGGGCTCGATTGGGCCGGACCTTGCTTATGGATTCCTGTCTGCCCTGGCTGGGGCCGGGGGGAAGGTGTTCCTGCACGACATCCGTCAGGATGCGTTGGACAAGGGGATGGCGCGCATCGAAACCTACATGCGCAAGGCCGTGGCGCGAGGCAAGCTCAGCGCCAGCAAGGTCGAGCGCATGCGAGACCAGATCGTCCCGACGCTCGAGATCGGTGACCTCGCCAAGTGCGAGTACGTGCTCGAAGCGGCAACCGAGGATCTGAAGACCAAGAAGGCGATCCTGGCGAAGCTCGAGAGCGTGGTCTCGGACGACTGCCTCATTGGGTTCGCGACGTCGGGGATTCCGCGTGCGTCGATCGCGGAAGGCACGAAGGTTCCGGCGCGGTGCTTCGTGAATCACCCGTTCTTCCCGGCCTGGCGGTCGCCTCCGGTGGAGGTGGTTCTATCGGGGGACGAGGCGTTTGGGGCGCGGATGATCTCGACGCTCAAGCGGCTCGGCAAGGTGCCCATCGTCACGGCGGACGCGCCGTGCTTCGCGGCGGATGACATCTTCGTCAACTACTGCGCAGAGGCTGCCCGGATCGTTGCCGAAGGGCTCGCGACCCCGGCGCAGGTCGATAAGGTCGTGGACGAAGCCGTGGGCGGCGGTGGCCCCTTCAACGTGATGGATCTCACGCGCGGCAACCTGCTCAACGTCCATTGCCTGGAGCTGATGCGCGACGCTCCGACGGGATCCAAGTGGTTCGAGCCCCCGCCGATCTTCCTGAAGCAAGCGAACGAACCCTGGTTCCCGCCCGGTGTCGCACGTCGCGCCTCGTGCGACGAGGCTGTCGCGAAGGTCATCCGAGATCGCATCGTCGCGGTGCTCGTGAGCCGGACCTACTTCGTGGTGGAGAACGGGATCTGTGACGCGTCGGACCTGGACTGGCTGACGCACAACGCCCTGGGATTCCGAACCGGATTGTTGGAGTTCACCGAGACGCTCGGACCAGCGCAGGCGCGTCAGGTGTGCGCAGACTACGCGGCAAAGCACCCCGGCTTCGACGTCCCCGTCGGGCTGGCCGAGGGCAAGCTCGTCACGTACTACCGCGACGTGGTCGTCACCCGGGAGGACGACGTCGCCATCGTGCGCGTGCGTCGACCGGAGGCGCGCAACGCGCTGTGCGCTCGTGCGATGAAAGAGATCGCAGACGCGATGCGTGTGTTGGAGAAGGACGATGCCATTCGCGGGATCGTGTTCTCGAGCTACGACGGAGCGCTGGCCGGCGCGGACATCAAGGAGCTCGCGGTCCTTCCCGACGCGAAGGCTTGTGAAGAGTCGTGCTTGAACGGCTACAAGGTCTTGGAAGTGATCGCGAATCTGTCCAAGCCGGTGGTCGCTGCGGTGGACGGTCCGGTCATGGGCGGCGGCGCGGAGACGTGCATGGCGTGCCACGCGCGGGTCGTCGGGCCGAACCTCATGCTGGCGCAGCCCGAGGTGAACCTGGGGATCATCCCGGGCTACGGCGGGACGCAGCGCCTTCCGAGGCTGGTCGGTGTCGAGCGTGCGGTGGAGATGTTGCGTACCGCGAAGGCCATCGGGGCAAAGGACGCGTACGAATGGGGATGGGCGCAAGTGCCGCCCGCCCCGGATCCGGTGGAAGCTGCGAAGAAGCTGCTCGGCTCGGTGTTCGCCGGCGATCGGAAGATCGCGCCCGTGGACCCGAGTCCCGTCGAGGTGCCCGCCAAGCTGGCCCCCGTGGAGCTCGCTCACCGGTCGCTCGCGATCGACGAGATCATCGTCGATGTCGTGCGCCGAGGACTCGCCCTGCCGCTCGAGCAGGGACTCAAGGTGGAGGCCGATGGATTTGCGCGTTGCAAGAACACGGTCGACATGGACATCGGAATGAAGAACTTCATGCAGAACGGGCCGCGTGTTCCGGCCGCGTTCCTCCACGAATAGGTCGAAGGAGGCAGACATGGCTGGTGTTACGTCGATTGTGATTCTGGACGGCGCCCGGCGCCTGCCGCGGGCCGACATGCTTGTGAACAACCGGGAGCCCGGACTGTTCTCGAGATTTAGTACGACGCACCTGGGCGGTATGGCGATCAAGAGTGCGCTCGAAAACACAAAGATTGATCCGGGTCTGGTGGGCCACGTTGTCATGGGGATGGCGCAGCACAGCCACCGTGACTCGATCTACGGCGCACAAGGCATGCGCTGGCGAGGCGGATTGGGGAATGACGTGCCGGCGCTGACCGTCGCTCGAATCTGCGGCAGCGGCGCCGAAGCGATCGCCGTTGGTTCGGAGATGATGTTGGCCGGAATGCGGCACGACGAAGCGCGTCCCTTCAGCGTCGTTGGCGGCGGTGAGAGCATGCAGTATCCCTTCTGCCTCTACGACTACCGGGGCAAGAAGGTCGGCGCTTCCGTGCAGAAGTACGGTCCAGTATCCGCGCACAGGCTGCCCCCGGAGACGCACTTGCACGACATGATGCTCTCGGGCCTCTACGACCCGAGCGCGAAGATGGCGATGGCCAACACGGCCGAAGAGCTCGGGCGCCGCTACGAGATCACGCGCGAGCAGGCCGATGCGTTCGGCTATCGGTCGCAGACCAATGCGAAGAAGGCGCGTGACGCAGGTTGGTTCGACGAGGAGATCACGCCGGTGGAAGTCCGTCGCGATGGCGCGGCGGCCCCGATGACCGTCAAGTACGACACGCACATTCTCGAAGACGTGAGTCTCGCCGCGATGTCGAGGTTGCCTGCGGCGTTCGAAGCGGGTGGGATCATCACGGCGGGCAACGCGAGCGCGGTGGTGGACGGCGCTGCTGCGATGGTGATCGGGAAGGAAACGGATGCGAAGAAGCATGGCTTGAAGCCCCTCGCCCGTATCGCGGGCATGGGGGTGGCGGCGTGCGACCCGCAGATCATGGGTTGGGGGCCGGTGCCTTCCACGAAGATTGCGCTCGCGAAGGCGGGCATCGAGGGCAAGGACCTGGACCACGTTGAGCTCAATGAGGCCTTCGCCCCGCAGGCCCTGGCCTGCATCCATGACTTCGAGAAGATGGGTATCGATCCGGAGAAGGTCAATCCGATGGGCAACGCCATCGCACTCGGGCATCCGCTGGGCGCCACTGGCGCGATCCTGACCATCACCTGCGCCTACGCCCTGCGCAGGACCCAGAAGCGTTATGGGCTGGTGACCATGTGCATCGGTGGCGGGCAGGGCATCGCGCTCGTGATCGAATCCGCGTCCTGAGGACGAACCCCCGAGTTCACGCGTCCGGGCGCTCCGGAAGACGAGGAGTGATTCAAGTGTACGAAGGCACCGACTTCTACGATGTAAATGCGTTGTTCTCCGAGGAGGAACGGCTCGCGCGCGACTCGGTTCGCCGTTTCGTGCGAGAGCGGTTCCAGCCGCTGGTGACCGAGCACTTCCGTGCGGGCACCTTCCCCATGGAGCTCGTGCCCGAGCTGGCCGATCTCGGAGTCTTCGGGGTCAACCTCACGGGCTACGGCTGCGGGGAGCTCAGCAACATCATCTACGGGCTCATGATGCAGGAGCTCGAGTACGGCGACTCGGGACTTCGCTCCTTCGCGAGCGTGCAAAACTCGCTCGTGATGTTCCCTATCTGGAAGTACGGATCCGAAGCACAGAAGGAGCACTGGCTCCCGCTGCTCGCCCGCGGCGAGGCCATCGGCTGCTTCGGCCTCACCGAGCCGGACTACGGCTCGGACCCCGGTGGCATGCTCACCAAGGCCCGCCGCGACGGAGACGATTGGATCCTCAACGGCTCGAAGATGTGGATCACCAACGGTACACTGGCGCACGTCGCGGTGGTGTGGGCACGCACGGGCGAGGGCGCTGACAGCATTCGTGGCTTCCTCGTTCCGAAGGGCACGCCGGGGTTCACCTCCACGGATATCCATGGCAAGTTCAGTCTGCGGGCGTCCATCACCAGCGGGCTGTCGTTCGATGACGTTCGGCTGCCCGCCGACGCGATGCTGCCCGGCGTGTCAGGTCTGCCGGGGCCGCTGTCTTGTTTGAATCAAGCGCGGTACGGCATCGCATGGGGGGCAATCGGCGCGGCGATGTGCTGCTATGACGCGGCACGCCAGTACGCGATTGATCGCATCCAGTTCGGCCGGCCGATTGGCACGTTCCAGCTCGTGCAGCAGAAGCTCGTCCTGATGCTGACCGAAATCACCAAGGCCCAGCTTCTCGCCGAACGCATGGGGCGCCTCAAGGACGAGAACAAGCTGCATCATACGCGGGTGAGCATGGCGAAGCAGAACAACGTCATGTGGGCGCTGGAAATCGCGCGCATGGCTCGGGACATCCTCGGCGCCAATGGGATTGCCGATGAGTACCCGGTGATCCGACACATGCTCAACCTCGAGTCGGTGTTCACGTACGAAGGCACCAACGACATTCACAAGCTGATCATTGGTAGAGAAATTACGGGACTGGACGGGTTCAAGGGCTGATTCGTCGGAGTCCATCCCGACCAGAACGAAGGAGCCCGACGCATCGATCGCAGGGGCGACGGCGTGAGGGCCAAAGGAGACCGGCTATGATTAACCACGATATCGTCGACATGAAGGAGTTCACGGGCGTTCGCTACGAGCTGCGAGCCGCCAAGACGCCGGACGGGAAGCCCGCTGCGGGGCTGCACAATGCGTGGATCTGGCTCGACAATCCCAAGCAGTACAATTCCTACACGACCGATATGGTCAAGTCGGTCATCCTTGCCTTCCGCAAGGCCTCCAACGAGCGGAGCGCAAACGCGATCGTCTTCACCGCCGTCGGCGACAAGGCGTTCTGCACGGGCGGCAACACGAAGGAGTACGCCGAGTACTACGCGGGCAATCCCCCCGAGTACAAGCAGTACATGGGCCTGTTCAACGACATGGTCACCGGCATCCTCATGGCGGACAAGCCGGTGGTCTGCCGTGTCAACGGCATGCGCGTGGGTGGCGGTCAGGAAATCGGCATGGCTTGCGACTTCACCATCGCCCAGGACCTCGCCCGATTCGGTCAAGCCGGACCCAAGCACGGCTCCGCGCCGGACGGTGGGTCGACGGACTTCCTGCCGCTCTTCGTCGGCATGGAGAACGCGATGACGGGATGTGTGCTCTGCGAGCCGTGGTCGGCGCACCAGGCCTACCGTTTCGGCGTCTGCAACGAGATCACGCCCGCCCTCAAGGTCGATGGCAAGTTCGTTCCAAACCCGCTGGTGATCACCGATCGATATCTGGACGAGTATGGCCGGATCGTGATCGGCGAGCCGAAGAAGGGCGACGAGCTCGCTGCTGGCAAGGCACTGCTCGGCAAGGGTGAAGTGGATCTGAGCCGTCTCGATGACGCAGTCGAGGCGTTGTGCACCAAGCTGCTGATGACCTTCCCCGGCTGCACCATGAAGACCGTCGGGAGCCTGCGCAAGTTCAAGCTCGAGCATTGGAATCAGAACTCGGCCACAAATCGCGAGTGGCTGGCGCTCAACATGATGACCGAGGCCAAGGCCGGATTCCAGGCGTTCAACTCGGGCCCCAAGAATCAGCGCGAGGTCGACTTCGTGAAAATGCGACAGCTGCTGGCCGAAGGAACGCCCTGGAACGACGAGCTCATCCGGGCGATCTCTCCCCAGTACAAGTGAGGCGGCGTGATGGCATACACCAAGATTCGCGTCGAACCGTTCCTCGAGGGCGCTGCCTGGCATGTCGTGCTCAACGCGCCCAAGGCGAACGTGCTCGACGGCGTCATGCTGGGGGAGCTCAACGAGCTGCTCGATGCGTGCAAGTCCGAAGCCGGCTTGAAGCTGCTTTGTTTCCGCGGTGAAGGCTCGCACTTCAGCTTTGGCGCGAGCGTGCCTGATCACGTGCGTGAGAAAGCGCCGGCGATGCTCGAGGCTTTTCACGGCGTGTTTCTGCGTCTGGCCGCGTTGGGCACGCCCACCGTCGCGATCGTGCAAGGTCGTTGTCTCGGCGGAGGCATGGAGCTGGCTGCGTTCTGCAACTGGGTCTATGCGCATCCAAGTGCGGTGTTTGCTCAGCCCGAGATCCAGCTCGCCGTGCTCCCGCCCATCGCTTCGATCCTGCTCCCCTTCAAGATCGGGCAGTCACGCGCCGACGACATCAACCTCACGGGGCGCAATATCTCCGCGGAGGAGGCGCATCGGTGGGGGCTGGTCGACGTCATGGACGAGGACCCGCTGCAAGCAGTTCAGAGCTGGGCGGAGCGGGAAATCGCACCAAAGAGTGCAGCGTCGCTTCGATTGGCCTGCAAGGCTTCTCGCCTGTCGTTGAACGAGGCGCTCCGCAAGCAGCTGCCTGTGGTGGAAAAGCTCTACCTCGATGAGCTGATGGCCACCCACGACGCCAACGAGGGAATCGGCGCCTTCCTCGAGAAGCGCAAGCCCGTCTGGCACAACGACTGATTCCTTCGTCCCCCTTATGCAAACAGTCCCCTAGGCGCTAGCGTTCATCGGTTCTCGTGGTCAGGCCGAACGTTGCGCGGACGCCCTGGTCTGCTTTGACGCCCAGGCCGACGCTCACGCTGCCGTGAACCTCGCCGAGGGTCTTGCCGTCGACGCTGAGCCTGGGCGGTGCATCGTCCTGTAGGAGGACGAAGAAGCGTTTTTTGACAACCACGGTGGGGGCGACAGCGCCCGGTTCCAGCTCCATCAGATCGCCGTTCACATACAGGTCGAGTGGGATACGGTCGCCGGGTTGGAACTCGACGATCATGGGGAGGGAAGGGGCGCCGTCCGCGTGTAGGTCTGCCGGGCGCACGGGGTTGACGTCCGGCATGGTGTGGCTACAGCCCCAGGTGCCGGCGAGCAAGAGCAGCGTAGGGAATGTGGTGAAACGCATGAGACTCATTCCTTTCAAGTAGAGTGTGTACTACGCGTGTAGTAGTTCGAAACGCGGTGAAGGGCTGCGTGATCCTTGGGTGGTTGCGTGATCCTTCGGTGGTAGTGGGCGGGTTACCAAACCCGCCCGCTGCTGGCGTCAGTACGAGCCGCCGAGTACGGAAATGAAAACGGTATGGGTGACAATCAGCAGCGCCGCGGCGCCAAGGGCGATGCGTAGGATTCGATGCCGCAGGGATACCACCGTCGATGGCATCGGCTCGAGCAAACGACGAATTCGCCGAGTTAGCTCCTGCGAGCTGCGGCCGGCGGCGGTAAGAGGCGCGGCCGGCTGAGCTGCTCGGAGGGCTTCGGCGACACGGACGAGCGCAGAAGCAAGGCAAAGACGATCGACTCCGCGGTTGGTTGCGCCGTCGTCCGCGCAGAGCTCACAGGCTGCGGCCACGCGACGGGCCATGGCGCGAATGCCAGGTACGAACCAGACGATGTCGGTGAGAACGCCGATGCAGGATAGCAGGACGACGTCGAAGGCCCGGATGTGGGCGAGCTCGTGCTCGATGACCGCTCGTCGCTCGCTGTTGGAAAGCTTCGAACCGACCTGGGACGGGATGCAGACGTAGGGCTTGAATACGCCACCCGAAAACGGGACCGAACACGGGCTGGGCCCCTGGTAGACATCAACCGTGCGGAGACCGGATACGACGCGTTCGGTGCTGTCGGCATAACGTCGGAGTCGAATGCGTTCGCGGGCAAACGAGGCATAGGAGACGACTCGGCGAGCCAGGAGGACTGCTGCGGGCAAGCACAGGGCTGCAGCGAGCAAAGGCAGGCAGGTGGGGCCGGCCCGCCGGCAGGCATCCACGACGAAGTCTCCCAGGCTCAGGACGTACTCCCGGCCGTCTGCATAGGCGCGCATGACGATATGCAATCGGAGACCGAACGGGGGGACGACGCCCGCGCCCACGAGTACCGAGCGGTTGTCCGGGGTGAGCCCGTTGGTCCACAGAAAGGAGGTCTCGGGCAAGCCGCGCAGGGCATCGAACACGAGCTTGGCGAACGGCAGCGACAAGAGCAGGACGCGGAGCCGACCGGCCCGGAGCCTGAATGCGCGCGCAGCAAGCAGCACGATGAGCGCAGCGATCAGGAACGCGCCGATCGAATTGACCAACAAGCTCACGAGCACGGCGAGCGTCATGATGACTTGTCCTTCAAGCGCTGGTCGATGACGCGACGAAGTGCGCGCAGCTCATCCGCTGACAATTCGTTCTGTTCGAGCAGCGTGACGATGGGGCGGAGTCGATTGCTACGGAAGAGCCCTTGGCGGATGCGGTTCAGGATGCCGTCCTTGACCGCTCCGGTGGCCGAAGATGTCGTGTACAGGTACCTTCGCGATTGCTTGATTCGCGCGATCACTCCCTTGTCGTGCAGACGCGTGAGCACGGTCATCACCGTGGTGTAGGCGAGTGTTTGCCCCTCTCCTTCGAGCGCTCGCTGGATATCGGCCACGGATTGTGGCTCGAGGTCTTCGAGCAATCCGACGACACGCATTTCCAGGGGACCGAGCTTCGTAGTGTCCACGGAGACCAAATACTACCGTCGTAGTATCAAGTCAAGACCGTGATCGTCGTTCCTCGGAAGGTCCTCGCGTTCGACGTGTCCCGGAGCTTGATGTATCGTTCCCGAACGAACAGGCGTCGCTTCTACGGCCGCGTCGCAAAGGACAATCGAGCTCTCGATGGAACACACGCTCTCTCGCCGCGGCGCACGACTCATCGCCAACCCTCCCGTCGCTCCGTATATCCTCGAACACTTCACCCGAAGCGGGCAGGGCTGGGACCCCGAGAAGCGCCCGGACGGCTACGTCGCCCTGTGCATCGCCGAGAACCGCCTCATGTGGGACGTATTGGTTCCACGGCTCTCGGCCTACCGCAACGTGCCGCAGCGGGTCCTCGGCTATGACGCGATGATCGGTTCGTTCGACTTTCGCCAGAAGCTCGCCTCGTTCATGGGAAGGGCCTTCCTCGGACGCACGGTAGAAGCCAACCAGCTCGTCGCCGTCGCTGGTGCCGGGGCCGTTCTCGAGCTGTTGTTTCACTGCATCGCCGACGATGGCGATGGGGTTCTCGTGCCCACCCCAAGCTACGCTGGATTCTGGGCCGACCTCGAGACCCGCAACCGGCTCAACATCGTCCCGGTCCATGGCACGAGCGTCGACGGGTTTCGGGTGACCACGAACGCGCTCGAACGCGCACTTTCCAGCGCGAATCATCCGATCAAGGCGCTGCTGTTCACCACGCCCAACAACCCGCTCGGTTGCGCCTACACCCGCGAAGAGCTCCTCGAGGTGCTCACGTGGGCAGAGCGCAAAGGGATCCACGTCGTATTCGACGAGATCTACGCGCTCTCCGTGTTCGGCGAGCGACCCTTTGTCAGCGTCGCTTCGGTTCGACCTTCGCTCGGGCCGTGGGCGCACGTCGTCTGGGCTTTCTCCAAGGACTTCGGTGCGAGTGGTCTTCGCTGCGGCGTATTGCTCAGTGAGAATGAGAGCGTGCTGCGTGCGATTGACGGACTCGCGTATTGGGCGGCCTGCTCCGGGGATACGCAATACTTGCTCGGCGAGCTGATTGCGGACGAAGAGTTCGTCGATGCCTACATCGTGCAGATGCGCCAGCGCCTGGCCCGGACCTACGGTCAGGTGGTTGCGACGCTCGACGCACATGGCATCGCCCACATCCCGGCCGAGGCAGGGATCTTCCTCATGTGCGACCTGCGCTCCTTCCTCGACGAGCCGACCTGGGACGCCGAGGACCGTCTGTGGCGGCGGATGGTGGAAGAAGCCAACGTCAACCTCACGCCCGGCTCGGCTTGCCGGGCCATCGAACCAGGCCTGTTTCGACTCTGCTATGCGAGTGAGCCCACCGAGGCCGTCATGGTGGCTGTCGACCGCCTCGGTCGGATGCTCGGCGCCGGAGGTTCGGGCCCGACGCGATGAATGTGGCCGACGCGCGGGGACGCGCGGACTACCGCGCCGACTCGATGTACTGCGTGTATTCGTCGATTCGCTCTTCCAGCCGGCCGGCGAGGAACTGGTTGCCTGACCCCAGCGCGTCGAGGATCGTTGCCGCCTCCCGCTGGTAGCGTTCCATCTTGTCCACCTTCCAGTGCTTGGGCGGGGGCTGCAGGTTGGTGATGCGATCGGCGAGCTTGACCATCCATACTTCCCTGGGTTGCGCCTGAATCCGGCGGAGGCTGTCGGCCATTCGCTCGGCCTTCTCCATCTCTTCGTTCTTGGTCAACGCCAGTACGCCGTCCGCCGTTTCCGCGCCAAAGAGGGCGCGCAACTGCTCGTAGGTCACGCTCGTGTCTTCCAGCGTGTCGTGCAGCAACGCACATCGCACGGCGAGGGTGCCGTCGAGACCCTCGGTCACGGCCAGGGCCGCCATGATTTGCATCGCAACATTCGCAACGTGCACGACGTAGGGGAGTTGGCTGCCAGGCACCTTCTGTTCGAGGTGCGCTTCGGCGGCGAACGCGATGGCTTCGTTGTACGCTTGGTCGGACCACAAGTTGGGCATGCGCATGCCTTTAGCAGGCCCGATGCCGGCGCGGAATTCCCTTCGACTCGTTGGCTGACAGGGGGCGCTCCGCCCGCACCTTTCGTGCCTCCGGATCTGGGCATGCATGCCTCCTCCTATTGCGAAGCTCTACTCACACCTGTACGATTCAGCCACCGGCGCTCGAGGGAGCGCTCGCGAGGAGGAGAGCCGAAATGCGAAGAATCGCGCGCGTGCTCACGGTGTGCCTGACGGCTTGGTGCGTCTCTGCTTGTGGTTCCGAGGACACTCAGCCGTCGGGGGCGGGCGGCAGCTCGGATGCTGGGGGGGCTGACGTGGGGGTCGACGGCGACAGCGCGGTCCTTTCGGACGCGATCTCCGGGGATTCCGGCGAGGGTGGAGAACCCCAAGACGTTACACCCGCCGAGGGCGGGGACGCCGAGCTCGAAGATGCTGACGCCGAGGTCGAAGACGCTGACGCCGAGGTTGGCTTCTTGGTCTCCGCGGTCAGCCCGTCGGACGGCCAGGCGGACTTGCCTGTCGACGTGCGAGTGTCTGTCTTATTCAGTCGCGACGTCGAGCCTTCCACGCTCTCGGTGCAGGCCGCGTGGGGGCCGTGTGATCCGAGCGCGTCGGTTTTCGTGAGCAAGGACGACTTCGTGACGTGCGCCGGCGGCGCGCTGAGCGTTCCGGAGCCTTCGCGGGTGCAACTCATTCCGATGCACGGGTTGTTCGACCCGGAGCGAACGTTCAGAGTACGCATCTCCGGAGGCGTCACGGACGTGGACGGCGAGCCGCTGGGCGAGGACTTCGAGCAGACTCAGGGGTTTGGCACCATCAACCCACCGTGTACGGCGACCGAGGATCCGACGGCCAAGGATGGCACCGGTGCGACCTGTGTGGCGGCGGCATACCAAGACAACGGTGACGGAACGATTACGGATCTGGCGAACAAGCTATTGTGGACCAAGTGCAGTCTTGGCGGCGACGGTACGCTTAAGAACGGCACGGGGTTCGGCTGCGAAGAGCCGGTGTTGCCGGACGATGCGATTTTGTGGGAGGTAGCGATCGAGGCTTGTGACGATCTCGTGTTGGCTGGGCGGGACGACTGGAAGGTTCCAGATGTCTCTCAGCTTATGTCTTTGCAATACGGGACGGGTGAGCCAAGCATTGACACGACCTTCTTCCCGAACGCGTCGAGCCACTGGTACGCGGCCTCGAGCACCTACAACGGAGACGCGCGGCTGTCCTGGGCCGTGCTGTTCGGGTACGCGGGGTTCAGCGACGCCGGGTACGGCAGCAAGATCCGATCTCCGGGATATCTCGCGCAGTTCGCGCGGTGCGTGGCGGGCGCTTCGGAACCCGCCGCCCCAGCGCTCGCGGACATGCGCGTGCAAAGCTCCTCCAGTACGGCATTGAGCATTCAGTACCCGCCATCCTTCACCGCGACGGTACCGGCGCCGACCAAGACCGGCTACATCGGCGTCGACGGCTCAATCGGAATCGTGGGAACGACGGTGGTCAATGCCCTGCAGGGACCGATCGATTTTTCGACCACTGCGGGACAGTCGGACGCATACGTGTTTGGTGGTCTGGCGAGCATGACAACCTATCGCGTCATCGTGGTGGCGGAAAACGCTCAGGGATACTCCGACACCCAGCTCGTCGTGAGCACTGGGGCCATCGCACCCTACCTGGCCCCGCTTGTGATCGGTGGATGGGATCGAGACGAGATCACCCTGCAGAGACCGACGTTCTCCACTGCTGGAAATCCAGATCCCACCGTACTCGCCTATCTCGGCCCAAAGGACGACATCGGCTCATCCGGAAGCGTCATCTCGGGCTACACCCGCGGCCCCATTGACGTCTCGATGGTCAACCACGCGTTCACCGACCTGGACTCGAATCTCACGTACGGGATCTACGTCGTCGCCGAGAACACGGCGGGATACTCGAAGGTGTATGCGGAGCAACACATCGGAAGGTACTTCGACAACGGCGACGGAACGGTCTATTCGCCGCAGGGCAACCTCACCTGGCGGAAGTGTTCGAAGGGACAGAGTTGGACGGGTGTGGACGACAACGGATGCTCGGGCAACCTCCAGACCGTGCAGTTCTGCTGGGAGCCGGACAACGATTGCAACGGTGGTATCGATACCGGTCTGCTCAGCCCTCCATGGCTCGACAACGACGTGTGTCCCACCTGCTCGGGCTTCAGCCAAGCCTGGGAAGCTTGCGACGGAACGTTCGCCGGTCGAAGCGATTGGCGGGTACCGACGAAAGATGATGTGCTGAGTTTGGTGGATCCAGACTACGACCCCCCGGTCAATCCCGCGGCCTTCCCGGCTTCTGGAACAGGCGACTACTGGACGGCCAACAGCACGTCGCTAACCACCGCCAAGACGTTCAGTTCCCCCAACGGTGTGGTCAACGACGGTCGGCTCAAGGATCACGCAGCCTATGTTCGCTGCGTCGCTTCCGGCCCGTAGTCGGCCGGGTAGGGAGCCCCGGCGGTACGGCCGTGTGCGAAGGTGGGGCTAGGAGCGCGCCGAAAAAGGGTGGCACGGCCAAGCAAGCCTCCAAACGCCTTGAAGCTTCTGCTTGGCCGTGGGCCGCGAAATGCATGAACCGTCGGTGAAACACGGCCAAGCGGGCACTTGGCGACGCCTCCACTCTTGCTTGGCCGTGCCACCCAGAACCAGAGCAGAGCCTTTTCGGCGCACGCTGCTAGGCCGGCTGCAGTGGCGCTTTCCCCCAGGTCGTCCCGGGGCGCTCTACCGTGTAGTGGACACGGATCTCCTGGATCTCTTCGAAGAGCCGAGGGACGACCTGCACGGGCATCCCCACGACGATCTCTTCCGGCGGGATGGTCTCGCCCAGCCAGCCGAGCAAACGCCCCCCCTCTTCCAGGTCCACCACGGCGATGGTGTAGGGCGCGACGTCCTCGAATCCGGAGGGGGCGGCGTCGATGCGCGTGTAGGTGTAGATGGTGCCCCGTCCGGTGATCTCCTGGAGCTCGAACTCCTCACTCATGCACGTTGGGCAATCCGCGCGCGGAGGGAAGTTCGTTAGCCCGCACGACTTGCATCGGGAGCCCATGAGCCGGCCGTCCTTGAGGTGTACGGCAAACGCTTGCACCTTCGAAAAAGGTACGAAGCTGACCTTTCCAAACCAGCCGAACATCTCACCCCCTCCTGAGCACGTGGACAAAGGCGTATTGGCCGATGCCACCGACATTGTGCGTCAGTCCGACGTCCGCGTCCGGGACCTGGCGTTCACCGCAGTCCCCGCGCAACTGTTTGACGATCTCGCAGGTCATCGAGACCCCGGTCGCCCCGATGGGGTGACCTTTTGCTTTCAGTCCACCGTCCACATTCACCGCTGGGGCGCTGGATCCAACATAAGGTTTGCGCTCCTCGATGAACCGTCCGCCCTCACCCTTGTCGCAGAATCCGAGATCCTCGTACGCCATGATCTCCGCGATCGTGAAACAGTCGTGCACCTCCGCCACCTTGATGTCGGCGGGCGTGACGTCGGCCATGCGATAGGCCTGTTTTGCCGCTTCCGATACCGCTTTCAACCCGACGAGGTCGCCGCGTCGAAGCACCGACATGCTGTCGGATGCACAGCCCAGACCGTCGAGCCAGACCACGCGATCGCCCGCCGCCCGAGCCCGGTCCTCGTCGGCGAGGATGAGGCATGCGGCACCGTCGGCGTTGGCGCAGCAGTCGTAGACGCACAGCGGTGTGGACACGGAATCGGACGCGAGCGCCTTTTCCATGGTGATGGCCTTCTGGAACATGGCGTTGGCGTTCTTCGCGCCGTAGAAGTGGTTCTTCACCGCGACCTGCAGCATTTGCTCGTGCGTGGTGCCGAACTCGTGCATGTGTCGCTGCGCGAACATCGCGTAGTAGCCGGGGAAGGTCGTGCCGAACACCGACTCCCATTGCACTTCACCGACGCGCCCCATCAACGCGAGGATCTCCGGCGTCGACAGCTCCGTCATCTTCTGGCAGCCGATGACCGCCACCACCTTGTGTACGCCTGACTTGATCGCCATCCAGGCCGTGCGGACCGCCGCGCTCCCGGAGGCGCAGGCCACCTCGGTCAGCCACACCGGCGCCGGATTGAGATTCAGGTACTCCTGCACCGCCCCCGCCACCGAGCGCTGCTTGTGATACTCCGGCACCGCCGCCACGACACTCGCGTCGATCTCGCTCCGATCGATGCCGGCGTCCGCCATTGCGAGGCGGAACGCCTCGAATGCCAGCTCCTGCACGGTCGCGTCGCTGCGCCTGCCGAACCGGCCGTGGCCTACACCGAGGATTCCCACGCGTCCCATCCCCTGCTCCTTTCCCGCGAAAAACCTTCAGATGTACTGGCCGCCGTCGATCTTGATGACTTCGCCGGTCACGTGCCGCGCACGATCCGAGACGAGAAACACAATCAACTCGGCCACGTCCTGCGGCGTTGCAAAACGACCCAGCACCGTCTCCGCCAGCGCCGTCGCCTGGAACTCGGGCGGAACCGCAGCCATCATCTCCGTCAGGACCATGCCCGGCGCTACGACATTGACGTTGACGTTGAACTTGCCCAGCTCCTTGGCGAGCGTCTTGCTCAACGCGATCACGCCCCCTTTCGAGGCCGTGTAGTTCGCCTGTCCGAACTTGCCGCGCAATCCGTTGATCGATGCGACGTTCACGATCCGACCTTGCTTCTGATCCTTGAACACGCGCGCGGCCGCTCTGTTGCAGTAGAAGTATCCGTTCAGGTTGACGTCGAGCACGCTCTGCCACTGCGCGTCCGTCATCTTCCAGCTCGGACCGTCGCGCGTGATTCCCGCGTTGCAGACCATCACATGCAGGCCACCGAGCTCCTTCACCGTGGCGGCAACTGCCGCATCGACCGCTTCGGACTTGGAGACGTCGACCTCGAGGCCGATCGCTCGCGCGCCGAGGTCTCGCACGGCGCGGGCCGCCTCCTGGGCAGACGGTCCCTCTCGATCGAAGATGGCAACGGCAGCGCCTTCGATGGCCAAGCTCTCCGCGATGGCCTTGCCGATTCCTCGTGCACCCCCGGTGACCACAGCCACCTTGTTCCGCAGACCCAAGTCCACCCGGCACCCGCTTTCTGAATCACCTGCGCGCGTCCCACACGCAACGCGATCCTTCGGTAGCATGGCGTTATGAGGGAGTCCAGGATCTCCCTGGTTGACGCGCTATTGGTTGCCGGTGCGCCGCCCATGGGTCACGCCCCTCCATATGTACGCGCGCATCGAACGGGTTGCGCTCGCGCCGTCCGGGGCCCAAGCTAAACATCGGGAGGCGGGACGATGGACCGGCAACTCGCGCTCGTGGCAACCGTGTTGTGCTTGGTTTCGGCGCAGGGGTGCAAGCCTGCCGGACAGCATCGCGCGAGCGGCAGCGACTCGGTCTCGACAGAGGAGGTGAGCGCGGACCTCGAGTGGACCCATCCCTCGGTGCGAGACGAATCGCCGGCGCCCGCTCAGCCGCAGCCCGTTGGCGAGGAGCCACGGACCGCCCTGCCACCGGCGTCCGTGCGACACATGTCGCCCGAACGATGGCTCGCCATGCAAGCGGCTGCTGCCTGGTCGGGCCAGCGTGATCGCCTCCGCACGGTGGCTTCGGCGGTTCGCCGCGCTCCTTCCCCCTCGAGCTCGGTCAAAGAGCCGTCGGACGCCGAGGACCCTGGGGCCGATGAGGGCAAGGCGCTTCCCGACGAAACGCGGGAGGAGGCGTCGACCGTACAGGTTGGTGCCCCGGCGGGCGATGGCGTGACCCCTGCCGAGAGCGATGAAGGGGACGAAGCGGTTGGGCCGGAGGAGGGGACCTCCTCATCCACCGACGACGACGCGCTTCGCCGCTATGTGGCGGCGGTCTTTGGATCGGGCCGCGGCTACACCGGAGTGGGGGCGGGGGACGCAGCCTATACGGGGATAGGGGCCGGAGCGGGGTTCACGGGCGTTGGCGCCGGCGACGGATTCACCGGGATCGGAGCCGGACCGGGGTTCACCGGGATGCTCGCGTCGCTTCCTTCGGGCGCTGCGACGTCATCGAGCTCGATTCCTGTGGCACGCGAAGGTGCGGGCAATAGCTCCGCGGAGGCGGCCGCGGCGGGCCCGCCGATGCCCATTGTTGTGGTGTGGCCGGTGCTTGTCGGCCCGTGGGGGGCTAGCGTTGCGCATGCATACGATTATTGACCGTAAGTGCACCCCTTGATCCACGGAGGCATGTTCCACTGGTTGATGGATTCACAACCTGTCAGCTTTGCGTCCATGTACTCGAGAGGGCAGTCTGCTTCGGTCTCGCACGCAATCACGGAATTGATGCAGGTTCCGCTGCAGTGGGTGCCAGCAAAAGCGCAACATCGTTCGCCTCCGCAGTCTCGCGGGGACGTACAGGCGATGTCCATCCCGGGCTTCGGATTGTGGACCGAGCACGACGACTCGGCGCCGTCGGTGCAGGTACCGCCGCCGTTGACGAGGTCCCAGCAGCAGACGGGAGTCTTTCCCGTACAACGCTGGTTTCCGCAACGCACGCCCGGACTAGCCCATTCACACGCGCCTGGCTTGTTCGGCTCCGTACGGCAGCGGAATCCTTTGGTGCATGTATCGTCGGACGTGCAGGCTTCATGAAGCTTGCAGTGATTACTGCATCTGGCGATGCTGTTCATCGAGTCCGCTGCATCCCAACAACATAGCTGACCGGTCGGACAGTCGCCGCGATCGTCACAGAGCACGGCTTCGGTGGGGGTGCCATGGGGATCGCAGTAGAGATTCTCGATCGCTTGGGGGCTTAGCGGAGCGCATCGACCGCCATCGGCAGGGCAGCACTTTTCCCGGCCGACGCGGCAGGTCGCCTGGCCACAGGCGATGGTTCCCGGCGTACCGAGTTGTCCTCCGCGGGGCTCTGCGCCGATGTCCTCTCCGCTCGCGGGAGGCGGACTTGCGGTGACGCCTACCGCCGGTCCCGGTGGCTCGGCGTGGGGGCGAGTCC
>Ga0180009_10002700_pt1 | contig 20764 bp, 21 predicted proteins | sample OS_PC_MetaG_FD_123537 | JGI IMG/M metagenome (GOLD analysis project Ga0180009, IMG submission 123537) | Groundwater microbial communities from the Aspo Hard Rock Laboratory (HRL) deep subsurface site, Sweden - OS_PC_MetaG | ecosystem: Environmental > Aquatic > Deep subsurface > Groundwater...
AGCTTCGATGTGGTGATCGCGCATACGCTGGTCAGCCACGTGACCGCTCCGCTGGCGGTGCTGGGCGAGATGGCGCGCGTGGTGCGCCCGGGCGGCATGGTGGCCATCTTCGACGGCGACTACGCCTCGCTGACCTATGCTTTCCCCGATCACAGCTTCGGCCACAAGATGGATGTGGCGCTGGCGAATTCGACCTTCAACAACCCCCGCATCATGCGCGACCTGCCGCGGCTGCTGCCCGAGCTCGGCCTGAAACTGGCGGAGGCGTGGGGCGACGCGGTGGTCGAAATCGGAACAGCCAGCTATTTCCGCTCGTTTGCGGAGACCTACGTGCCGTATGTGAAACGCGCCGGCCTGCTGCCGACCCAGGCGGTCGAGCTCTGGCTCAAGGAGCAGCGACAGGCGATGAGCAACGGCACATTTTTCGCCGCATGCAATTACTACACTTACCTGGCCCGACGCGTATGAGCCCGGATAACCCCGTTGTCTGGCCGGATAGCGGCTGCAGCATTACGGCCAGATTTATCCATAACCAACCCCTATTGAACTTATCAGGATTTGGTCTTGGAAATCCGCAATCGCAAGGTCCATAGTTGTGAACATCGATGGCCTGCAGCTGGAGATTCGACATCAGGCCGTTGCCATGGAAGTAGCGCAGTGAAGTGAGTCTTTTCGAACATGCTGATGGACAGTTTGCGATAAGCCGATGTGTTCGTCATCCACCTAAGGAGTCCGAAACAATGTCATCGTCTACCCGAGAAGAGGTGCTCCGACACCTCAATACGGTCGGCCAGTTGCAGCCCGCGCTGCACAAGCAGACCCATGCGCCTGCACCCACTGAAATTGACCATACCCTCTTCCGTGCCTACACGCGGACGCCCCACGATGTCGGCGGCGAGCCGGATGTGCCCATCGTGTATCACGAAAAGGAAGAGGAAGTCTGGGAACTGAACACCTTCGCGACCTGTGAATGCCTTGCCTGGCGCGGCGTGTGGACGGCGGAAGAGCGTCGTCGCAAGCAGAACGTCGACGTGGGCCAGACGGTGTACCTGGGCATGCCTTATTACGGGCGTTGGCTGATGACCGCGGCGCGCATCCTGGTCGACAAGCAGTACTGCACGCTCACCGAGCTGCACAACAAGATCGTCGAACTGAAGGAGCGCGCGAAGTCCGGACAGGGGCTGGGCGAGTACCTCCCCGCAAAGACCAAGTAACCATACGAGGGAAAACGCCATGAGCAGCAAGCCGCATTACGACAGAACGCATCACGCCAAGATGGCCACCGGCATTGGCGACCCGCAGTGCTTCAAAGGTCAGGCTGGCAAGGCCCGATTCAAGGAAGGCGACCGTGTCCGCGTCAAGGACCTGCCCGATCTGTTCTACACCCGCACCATGACCTATACCCGCGGCGCGGTGGGCACGATCGTCAGGCTGGTGTACGAAAGCCCGGCGGCGGAAGACGAGGCCTTTGGCAACGAGGATCACTCCGAGTGGTTCTACAGCATCGTGTTCCCGCAGAGCGAACTTTGGCCCGAATACAGCGGGACCTTTTCCAACGATACCGTCGAAACCGAGATTCCCGAGCGCTATCTCGAGTCCGCCTGAATCGATCCCCCCGGACATTATTGAAGAGAGGAAATGCAGATGTCAGATCATGATCATGACCATGACCACGGGCACGCCCACAAGCCTGCGCCGATGGTCGACGAAGTCAGCGATTTCGAAATTCTCGAAATGGCCGTCCGCGAACTGGCTATCGAGAAAGGGCTGTTCTCGCTTGAAGACCACCGCGTCTGGAAGGAATACGTGCACACCCTCGGCCCGCTACCCGCCGCGCGTCTGGTCGCCAAGGCCTGGCTCGATCCGGAGTACAAGAAGCTGTGCATCGAGGATGGCGTCGAAGCCAGCAAGGCTGTCGGTGTGAACTGGGTGACCAGCCCCCCGACCCAGTTCGGCACCCCCAGCGATTACTGCAACCTGCGCGTGCTGGCGGATACGCCCACGCTGAAGCATGTCGTCGTTTGCACCCTGTGCTCGTGCTATCCGCGACCGATTCTGGGCCAGTCGCCCGAGTGGTATCGCACCCCGAACTACCGGCGCCGCCTGGTGCGCTGGCCGCGACAGGTGCTGGCCGAGTTTGGCCTGCAGCTGCCACCGGAAGTTGAGGTTCGTGTTGGCGACTCCAACCAGAAGACCCGCTACATCGTCATGCCCCTACGTCCGGAAGGCACCGATGGCTGGACCGAGGATCAGTTGACCGAGATCGTGACGCGTGACTGTCTGATTGGCGTTGCGGTGCCGAAACCCGGCATTACCGCCAATGCGAAGCGACCCGTGATCAAGGCGAATCGGCCGGTCCACCACGATCATTGAGTTATCCGCTTGACTTGAACAAGGAGAGAATCATGGCGAATCCTGAAACAGGCAATCACGCTTCGGCCGGTGGCTGGAGTGGTACCGACCTGACACCGATCGGCGTGCTTGAGGATATACGCGGTCGCGGCCGGGTCTGGGAGGATCTGGCGGCGCAATACGGCGTCACCAATCCCGATCCCCCCTGGAAAATCGATCTGGAGGCGACCTGCGACATGCTTGCCGCCGATTCGTGTGACAAGCCCTACGATCAGGTCGAGCCGGGTTCCTGTGCGCTGCCTTCGCTTGAGCGCCGGGCCGAAGAGGACGATTTGTCCGAAACGCTCTATGAGGATGTGCCATTCCCCGAGCGGCAGCTGCTGGCGCTGGCGCATTCGATGATCAAGCGCGGGCTGATCGACGAGGCGGATCTTGCCCGCCGAATGGAGGAAGTGGGCAAGCGGCTTAACAGTGCCTGAACGCAATGCCCGGCACTCGCCGGGCTTCCCGTCATGGATGTTGATGTGAAAACAGAAAAATGCGCACACCCGCCGCCCGTCTCTTTCGACGCGGCACCCTGGAAACAGTCAAAGGAAGAGTAGATGGCAATCCGCGGAACCGAAATCAAGATACAGGGCCTGACGCACCGCTACACGCCGCGCAGTCCGGTGACCTTCAATCGCGTCGACCTGGTCTCGCCGCCCGGTGAGGCGCTGGCCATCATCGGTCGTTCAGGCTGCGGCAAATCCACGCTGCTGCATATTCTGGCGGGCATCCTGAAGCCCACGGAAGGCCGGGTCCTGCTGGATGGCACGGCGATCGAGGCACCGGCGCCGCGCTGGGTGATGATGTTTCAGGCGCCGCACCTGTTTCCCTGGATGACGGTTTCGCAGAATGTCGGGGTGGGTTTGAGCTTCGGGCGCTGGTCCAGGCAGGAAACCGAGAAGCGCGTCACCGAGGCGATCAAGCTGGTTGAACTCGAGCCCTGGGCCGACAACAACGTGCAGGACCTATCGGGAGGGCAGCAGCAGCGCGTGGCGCTGGCGCGTTCCCTGGTGATGGAACCCGAACTGCTGCTGCTGGACGAGCCCTTTTCCGCGCTCGATGCCTTCACCCGTTCATCGCTGCAGAAGGATGTGCGCTCCATTGCCAAGCGCAAGGGGTTCAACATTGTGTTTGTGACCCACGACATCGATGAGGCCGTCATCATGGGCGATCGCGCCGTGATCATGGCGGGCTCGCCCGGCAACATCGTTCACGAACTGGACATCGACCTGCCCGATCCGCGTGAACGCACCGACGCAGCAGTCCAGGCGCTGCGTACACGCCTGATGACCATGTTCCAGGAAGCGGCCAATTACAAGAAACCGGAGTCCGCAACCCTGGCTTGAAGTGATTCACCGCATTAAAAAATTTGCTCTTCGTCGCAGGCGCTGCAGGGCAAACACCAGTCGGGATGACCGACCCCCTCACTTAGGAGACCGAAAATGAAGAAATATCTATACGAAGAGCAAGGCCAGCAGCGTCCGCTGGTGCACGTAGATGGATGTTCATGCGGGTCGTGTGGAAAATCCAGATTGATTGATTCGCGCATGCAGATGATGCCGCAAAATCCGGACATTGCCGATGGCATGGTGGATCCGAATCTGGCGATTGATTACGACCCGCTCTTTGGCTCTGTTCTCGGCACCAGTGTCAGCCGCCGCAGCATGCTGAAGGGGCTCGCCGCGCTGGGCGGGATGGCCGGCCTCGGCGGCATGATGGCTTCATCGGCCTTCGCGCAGGGAAAGAAATTCACCAAGCCATTCGACCCGGTGTTGAGGATCGGGTATATCCCGATTACCGATGCGGCGACGCTGCTGGTCGCGCATGAAATGGGCTTTTTCAAGAAAGAGGGCATCAAGTCGGAGCCGCCGACGCTGATTCGCGGCTGGTCGCCGCTGGTCGAAGCCTTCTCGGCCCAGCGCTTCAACCTCACGCACATGCTGATCCCGGTGCCGATCTACATGCGCTACAACAACAAGTTCCCGGTGAAAATCACCGCATGGAACCACACCAACGGTTCCGGCATCATCGTGAGCAAGAAGGCCGGCATCAAGACCCTGAAGGATTTCGGCGGCAAACAGTTCGCCGTGCCGTACTGGTACTCGATTCACAACATCATCGGACAGAAACTGCTTCGTGATGCGGGCATCACGCCGGTGATCCGCCCGCAGAATGCGAAGCTGGCAGCCAATGAATGCAACTTCCTGGTGCTGAACCCGCCTGACATGCCACCCGCGCTGGCGGCAGGCCAGATCGATGCGTATGTCGTCGCCGAGCCCTTCAACGCGCTGGGCGAACTTCGCGCCGGTGGCGAAATGTTCCGCTTCACCGGTGACGTGTGGAAAGGCCACCCCTGCTGCGTGGTCGTCATGCATGAAGACGATGCGATGGATCCGGCGCGCGCGAAGTGGGCACAAGGCGTGCATAACGCGATTGTTGCGGCCCAGCTCCACCTGACCAACAACCGCCAGGCCATGGCCGAGATGCTGTCCAAGGATGGCAAGAAATATCTGCCGTTCCCGAAGGAAGTGGTCGAGCGCGCAATGATGTTTTACTCGGTTCCCGATTACACCAATCCGCCGGCGATCCAGCATCCGGAATGGGGTCAGTCGCGCATCAACTTCCAGGGCTGGCCATTCCCGAGCGCCACGCGTCAGGTTGTGACCGAGATGAAACAGACCCTGGTCGGCGGCGAGCTGGACTTCCTTAAGGAACTGACGCCCGAGTTCGTCGAGAAGGATCTCGTCAACTACACCTACATCAAGAACGCACTGAACAAGAATCCGAAGTGGAAGCTGGACAAGAGTGTCCCGCAAACGGGCGATCCCTTTGTGCGTACTGAGGTGATCGAGTTATGAGCAGTGCAACAACGCCCGCCGCAGGTGGCGGGTTTTACCGTCTCGCAGAGCGTTTTGGTTGGGCGGTGGCCGGGATTGGCCTGGTTGCCGGCGTGTGGTTCCTCGCCGGCCTCTGGCTTGCGGCCAACCCGACGACCAAGACCTTTACCGCGTTCGGCCTGATTCCCACGCTGCAGGCATTTCCGGAAATGTGGGCGGCGGGCAAGATCCAGGCAGCGTCTGCTGCCAGCGGATATCGGCTCGGCATGGGGCTGTTGATCGCCATCGCAATCGGGGCGCCCATCGGCGTCCTGATGGGGCGAATCAAGTGGTTCAACAACTACACCAATTCGCCTTTCCAGTTCATCCGGATGATCAGTCCGCTTGCCTGGATGCCGCTTGCCGTGCTGGTGTTCTCGACATGGAACGGGTCGATCATTTTCCTGATCGCGATTGCCTCGGTGTGGCCGGTGATGTTTGCAACCGCGGCCGGTCTGGCCAAGGTGGACCCGGCATGGTTCAAGGTGGCCCGCAATCTCGGCGCCAAACCGTGGCACATGCTGACCAAGGTGATCATGCCGGCCATCATGTTCGATGTGCTGTCCGGGATCCGGCTCGCCCTGGGTGTTGCCTGGATTGTGCTGGTGCCCGCGGAATATCTGGGGGTGACCTCGGGTCTGGGCTACGCCATTGAAGATGCGCGAGAAACCCTGTCGTACAACCACCTGACGGCACTGGTGGTCACGATCGGCATCATCGGTTATTTCCTCGACGGCATTCTGGTTGCGCTGATCAAGCGTGCCAGCTGGCATCGTGGCGGTGTCACGTGAGTCATGCACAAGGGAAGGGTGACGCCATGATGAGCAGATGCATGCACTGCGTCCTGGCGATCAGCATCCGCACGCTTCCTGCCGCTGGTCACTCAGGCAGCAATCACCCGACGCGGTCCACACGTATAGAGATAAATGAACGCCCAGATGGGGGTTCGCCATGCCCGGCAACCGGGGGGAGTATTTAGATGAATGGCAAAGTTGTGACTGCTGATAACGGTGTGATCAGTGCCGGGATCAGTGGAAACTGTTTCACCCGCAACATGAAGAATCTGTCGGACAAGAGTCTGCACTTCGTGGTGGGCCTGACCGTGCTGCTCGGTTTGTGGTGGCTGGCCATTTACCTCATCACCCTCGATCCGGCCAAATCGACGTTTGCCGAGTTTTCGCCCGTGTCGGCCTTTGGGGCGCTTCCGGATCTTTGGCGTGACGGCACCATCCCAGATGCGCTGGAGTCGACCGGCTATCGCCTGGGGACGGGCTTGTTTCTCGCGATCCTGATCGGTGTGCCGATCGGTATCCTGATGGGTCAGATCAGATGGTTCCAGCGGCTGACCAATGTGCCGTTCCAGTTCATGCGGATGATCAGCCCGCTCTCCTGGGAGCCGATCGCGGTCGTCGTGTTTGCCGGGTGGAATGAGGCCATTGTCTTCCTGATTGCAATTGCCGCGGTCTGGCCGATTGCCTTTGCGACCGCGTCGGGCCTCGCCAAGGTGGATCCGGCCTGGTTCAAGGTTGCGCGCAATCTCGGTGCCAAGCCCTGGCACATGGTGTCGCGAATCATCCTGCCGGCGATCATGTTCGATGTGATCACCGGCATCCGGCTTGCGCTGGGCGTGGCGTGGATTGTGGTGATTCCGGCTGAATTCCTGGGGGTTTCGTCGGGCTTCGGCTACGCCATTCAGGACGCGCGTGAGAGCCTGGAGTATGCCAACCTGATGGCGATGGTCCTGATGATTGGCGTGGTCGGATTTGTGCTCGACACCCTCTGCGTGATGCTGATCAAGCGCTTCAGCTGGCACCGAGGATGATAAATGGCAGCCCGCCGGGCATAGCCAACCGCATGATTTAACGAGGTAGAACCAGCATGGCCAAAATCAGTATTGTGTGCACCACGGGAACACGCGAGAAGCTTCAGATGGCTTCAATGATCGCATCGGTTGCGGCAGCCACGGGCGACGATGTGTCGGTGTTTCTGTCCATGAATGCCATGCCTTATTTTGTGAAAGGCCATACCGGCGAAGCGCCCGTCGAAGGCGAAATCGGAACGCTGATGTCGCAGAAGGGGGTGCCGCCTTTCAAGCAGCTTTTCCAGCAGGCCGTCGAACTGGGCGACGCCAAGCTGCTGCCCTGCTCGATGGTGCTGGACATTCTGAAACTCGAGAAGGATGACCTCGATCCGGAGCTGGGCCCGCCCACCGGATTGACGCGCTTTCTGAGCGATGCCGAAGGCGGACAAATCCTTACGTTCTGAGCGGCAGCGCTTGAACATCTATTCAGTTGGAGAAACCGTGATGAGTGAAACAAAAATTGTAGACGCACGCGACACGTTCTGTCCCGGCCCGCTCATGGAGCTCATTACGCACATGAAACGGAGCAACGTGGGCGACACCCTGGAGCTGCTGTCCACCGATGAAGGCTCCGGCGCCGATGTGCCGGAGTGGGTCAACAAGGTCGGGCACGAAATGCTCAGCAACGAGAAAATCGACGGGGTCTGGCACATCAAGATTCGCAAGGCGAAATAGCGCGCGACAGACTGTGTCGGGACCATCGTCCAGCCAGCGGCCGGGGCGTCGCAGGAGAGAATTGTGAACAGGAGAATGCAATGAGAATCTTAGTCGTCGGCGGTGGCACGGGCGGGACGATAGTGGCCAACAATCTGGCGCGGCGTCTGTCTGGCGAGATTCGTGCGCGCAAGGTCCGGATCACGCTGCTCTCGGCATCGGACAAGCATATGTACCAGCCCGGCCTGCTGTATGTGGCGTTCGGCCAGATGACACCCGACCAGCTTTATCGTGACGAGGCGAGCCTGCTCGAGGGCAGCATCGATTTTCACGTGGATCCGGTCAAGAAATTCGAACTCGATCAGAACAAGGTCGTGACGGTAAGCGGCAAGGTTCATGATTACGACATCCTTGTGATTGCCACCGGTTCACGCATCGTTCCCGAGGACATTCCGGGAATGGCCAAGGGGGCGGATACCTTCTATACGGAAGCGTCTGCGGTCAAGATGTTCAAGCGCCTGCGCGAAATCCAGGAAGGCACCGTTGCCGTCGTCGTCGGGGTTCCGCACAAGTGTCCGATTGCGCCGGTCGAGCTCGTTTTTGGCTTGCACGATTACTTCAAGGCGCGCGGCATCCGCGACAAGATCAAGATCAAGTACCACTACCCGATTGGTCGCATCCATACCATCAAGGAAGTCGCCACCTGGGCCAAGCCCGAGTTCGACCGCATGGGCATCGAGTATGAAACCCTGTTCAACGTCAGCGAAGTGGACGCGGAAAACAAGGTGGTGCACAGCGAGGAGGGCACCGAGACCCAGTATGAAATGCTGATCGCCATCCCGCCGCATCGCGGCATGGAGGTGATCGAACAAAACAATCTGGGTGAGGGGGGGTGGATCCCGACCGATCGTTTCAAGCTCACCATGACCGACCATGACAACGTGTATGTACTGGGCGACACGACCAATCTGCCCGTCAGCAAGACCGGATCGGCGGCGCATTTCGAGGCCGAGGTGGTTTCCGAAAACATTGCCTCGATCATCAAGATCGGGACGCCGGTGCGCGACTATGACGGCAAGGTGTACTGCTTCATTGAGACCGGCCACGACAGTGCGACCTACGCAATGTTCAACTATCAGAACCCGCCAGACCTGAAACCGCCATCGAAGCCGATGCACTGGTTCAAGATGGCGTACAACCAGATGTACTGGACCAGCGTTCGCGGATTGCTCTAAGGAAGCCAACATGACGATACAAACAGAAACGCCCCTCAACCCGATGGCCACCGAGGATCTGCAGCGACTCGTCGAATTCGCGCAGCTCGTGACGGCCGGCCGGGACGCAATGTCGGACGAAATTGTCACCCGACTGGCCGGCGCGATGAGCGAAGGCCTGACCCTGCTCGATCGCCTGACTCGCAACGAGGGGCTGATGCACCTGCTCAAGGTGCTCGATCGCCAGGAGACGCAGTACTTGCTGGTGGCCCTGTCCGATGCGATCCATGCGGCGAGCCAGGAAATCCCGGCTGCCCCGCCGGCAACCGGGGGCCTGGCCTGCATGATGCGCGTGGCCCGTGATCCGGGCACGCAGGAAGGCTTGCGTTTGCTGTCGGTGTTCGGCAAACACCTGAGCCACAGCATGCGCGAGCAGCACCGGCACGGCGGCTAGCGTCATTGCACTCCGGAAAAATACGGGGGCGGCTGATGCCGCCCCCGTATTTTTTGTACGCGTGAGCGGATCGTGCCCGCGTCAGGGCGCCGGGTCGGCGGGTGCCGTGCTTGCCGGCGGCGCCACCGGGATCGGCAGCACCACATTGGGTTCGAGGTCCTCGGGGAAGCCGCCTTGGACCGGCGCCGGCTGCTTGACCGGCGGGTCGGCCTGGCTGGTGGCGCCATCGGGTTTTTCGCGGGCCGGTGCCGGCGGTGCAACGGGGGCCGGCGTAGGCTCGGGCTCGGGCGGCGCGGCGGGCGCTGCCTTCGGCGCGGGCGGCGGCTTCAGGCCCAGATGCGGCTGCAGCTGGGGCAACAGGGTTTTCAGGATCTGCGCGGTCAGCGAACTGGTGTAGCCGAACTGGCCCGCCTGTTCACCCTGCACCAGCGCGGTCAGGGTGCCGAAATGGCGGTCGCCCAGATAAAAGACAAAGGTGGCGGTGCGGTTGACCACGCGCGATTCGAGCAGCTGGCCGCCCTTGCCATAGCGCTCGAAGCGGTGGTCGCCGGTGCCGGTCTTGCCGCCCAGCGTCAGCGCGTGACCGTCGGCCAGCTTGACCGCGCCGGCCAGGCGCACCGCGGTACCGGATTCCACCACCTGCGCCAGCGCGCGGCGCACGGTGCGTGCGACCTCGGCGGGCATCAGGCGTTCGCCCGGATTCAGCTTGGGCGACAGGCGCGTGTGGTAGGGCGTGTCGGCGGCGAAGTGCAGGCCGTTCAGGCTCACCATCGGCGCCCGCACGCCGTCGTTGATCAGGATGCCCATCAGCTCGGCCAGTGCGGCCGGGCGGTCGCCTGAGCTGCCGATCGCGGTGGCGTAAGACGGCGTGATGTTGTCGAACGGATAGCCGACGCGCTTCCAGTCCGCCAGCAGTCCGTCGAAGGCTTCGACTTCGAGCAGCGACTGGATGCGGATGTCCTGCGCATTCTTGCGGCTGGTCCTGAACAACCAGTCGTAGACTTCCAGCCGCACCCCGGCGCTGGCTTCGTACAGCGCGGGCAGGTCGGCTTTCGGCGTGGCGCGCAGTGCCCGCACCATCCACAGTTCCAGCGGATGGATCTGTGCCGTGTAGGCGCGATCGGTCAGGCTGAGGGCATCGGGGGCATGCGTCCGATACAGCGATTGGAGCGTGCCGCGCGCGAGGCTGGCGCTGGCGGGCACTTGCGCGTGCAAGGCAGCGACATAGGCGTCGAACCCGGCTTGCGGCTCGAGATAGCGGTATACCGCGGTGAAGCGGCGTGGGTTGCCGCGCACGCGCGCATACAGCGCGTCCGCCATCTGCTGCGGCGTGAGCTCTCGATGACGCTGGTAGAAGCGGTTGATGAAGATGCGGCTTTCCTGGTCGATGAAGCGGGCGAGGTAGCTGTCCCGCATCGGGTTCTCGGCATCGTCCATGATGCGCGCCGCCGCGCCCGGTGAGCTGCTGGCGTAGTGACGGACGATGTCGCGCATGATGCGGATGTACACCAGGTTGACCGAGTTGCGGGTGGCCTCCCACACGTCCATCACGCGGCTGTTGTCCTTGACGTCGAAGTTGGCGAAGTTGTGGAGTCCGCCGCCGGTGAAGAAGGTTTCCGGCGCGGCGGAATACGAGCGGCCCATTGCCGCGTCGAGGGTGACCGCCAGCGGCTCGCTGCGGCTGTCGAGCAGGCGCGCGGCGACCCATTGCGCCAGCACGTCGCGTTGCGGCTGGGCTTTCTGTTCAAGCGCCGCGGCGTCGAGCGTGCGGTATTCGGCATGCAGCCGCGCGATGATTTCCAGATAGGTGACCAGCGTGCGCAACTTGGCGGTGGAGCCGAGATCGAGCCGCGCCTGGCTGTTGATGTCGAAAGGCTGGTTGAGGTTGTCGGCCTGGATGCGCAGCTGGTTGCCGTAGGGCGTTCGCTCATACAGCGTGAAGCTGTAAATGACCTTGTCCAGCGGGTTGGCGGGACTCAGCAGGCGATGGCCGATCAGCCCCGACGCCGCGGCCGCTTCCTGCTTGGCCAGCCCCTGCAGATAACGACTGACAATTTTCTGCGCCGGCTGGTGGATGGTGGTGTCGACCGTGAGGTCGAGCCGGTCGAGGTCGTACAGGCGCGGCTCGCCGATCAGCTGCGCCACCCGGATGCGCAGGGCGTTGGCGGCTTTCTGGTCGACGAAGCGCGGCGGCGGCGGATCGACGCGCTGGCTGGTGGTGCGCAGCTTCACCTGTTTGGCCTGCTCGGCCAGCGTGCGCGAAATCAGCCCGGCGTTGGCAAGCAGATCGAGGTGATCGTCGGTCAGCGCGTCCAGCGCCTTGCGGTTGGCCGCAAGGTAATACGAAGGGCGGCGTTCGGCGACGATCAGCGACAGCGCGTGCTTGAGCGCGTGGGCATAGGCGGCGTCGCGCGCGCGCGGCGCCCGTGTCAGGACGCGGTTGGTTTCGTCGAAGTCGAGGCCGTACCACGCCCACAACCCGTCGCCGATGCCGTTGACCTCGCCATAGCGCGGTGCGGCGGCAAGCGGCACGGTGTTGAGATAGGCCATCACGGTCTTTTTCCGCATCGGCAGCGTATTGGGGCCATCGAGGTAGGCGCGCAGGCTGGCGGTACCCATCTGGCGCAGCTTCTCGCTCATGCTGGCGGTCAGGCCCTCGGGCGAGTGGCGGTATTTTTCGATCTGGGTCGGCAGCGTGCTGCCGCCCGGCACGTTGCGGTCGGTGTCGACCAGGCTGATGCCTTTCTCCAGCAGCGCCTGCGCCAGCCGGTCCCATTCGATCGCCGGGTTGCGGGTGGGGTACTGCTCGGTCAGCAATTCGCGGTTTTCGATATAGAGCAGGGTATCGACCAGCACCCTGGGGATGTCCTCGAAGCGACCGTAGACGCGCGATGGATGCATGCCCTGATACAGCGTCTCGCCGTTGCTGTCGCGCAGCGCAAGGCCGGCCTGATCCTTTTCGTGATACGGCAGAAACAGCCCCAGGTCGGCCACCCGCGCCATCTGGATCGTGATGTGCGCCTGCTGGTCGATCTGCCAGCCGGCCTTGTCCAGCCGCTGCAGATAATCCGGCAGCTTGCTGTAGCCGAGGCGGATATCGTATGGACCCTGGCCGGGATAACGGATGCGCTCGGATGCCCCCATCCGCATCTGCCAGGTCATTTTCTGCGCGGTCTTGGCGAGGTATTTGGCTTCCAGCGCCGACGACAGCAGCTCCCAGGCGACGAGCGCAGCCAGCGCCAGCGTCAGGATCAGCAGGCCGAGGCCGATGAGGATGCGGCGCGGAAGCTTGTGCATGACCTAGACCCAGTCGCGTGCGGTCAGGAAATCGATATACAGCCGCGCCTCCGGCGTGCCGGGTTCGGGGCGCCAGTCGTAGCGCCATTTCACGATCGGCGGCAGCGACATCAGGATCGATTCGGTGCGGCCGCCCGACTGGAGGCCGAACAGGGTGCCGCGGTCGTACACCAGGTTGAATTCGACATAGCGTCCGCGCCGGTAGGCCTGGAAATCGCGCTCGCGCTCGCCGTAGTCGATGTCCTTGCGGCGTTGCAGAATCGGCAGGTAGGCATCGAGGAAGGCGTTGCCCACGCTTTGCATCATGCCGAAGGCCTGCTCGAAACCGCCCTCCGCGTAATCGTCGAAGAACACGCCGCCAATGCCGCGCGGCTCGTTGCGGTGCTTGAGAAAGAAGTAGGTGTCGCACCACTGCTTGAAGCGCGGGTGGAGGCCTGCACCGAACGGATCGAGCGCGGTCTTGCAGGTGGCGTGGAAATGCTGCGCGTCCTCCTCGAAGCCGTAGTAGGGCGTGAGGTCCATGCCGCCGCCGAACCACCACACCGGATCCTCGCCGTCCTTCATCGCGACGAAGCAGCGCACGTTCATGTGCACGGTCGGCGCGTAGGGGTTGCGCGGGTGCAGCACCAGCGAGACCCCCATCGCTTCCCAGCGACGGCCGGCGAGTTCGGGCCGGTGCGCACTGGCGGACGGCGGCAGCTGGCTGCCCAGCACGTGCGAGAAGTTCACCCCGCCGCGTTCCAGAACATTGCCTTCCTCGATCAGCCGCGAGATGCCGCCGCCCCCTTCGGGGCGCTCCCACGCGTCAGTACGGAAGGGCAGGCCGTCGGCGGCTTCGAGTGCGGCGACGATGCGGGCCTGCAGGTCGATCAGATAGGATTTGACGGCGGCGGTATCGAAAGGCGTGGCAGGCATCAGGGACGGAGAATGGTTCCGGTGGCAAGATCGATCAGGGTGGACGGACGGCGGCGCTGGCCGATGCGGCCTGCGATCACGCGCACCCGCGCACCGAACATTCTGCGGCATTCCGCAGCGGTTTTGGCAGGTTTTTTGCCGCTGGGATTGGCGCTGGTGGAGACCAGCGCCATGCCGAGGCTGCGGCACAGGCGCGCGGCGCCGGCATGGGCGGTGACACGCACCGCAAGCGTCGGGCGGTGGCCGGTGAGCAGCGGCGGGCAGGCAGAAGACGCCGGCACCACCCAGGTGACCGGGCCGGGCCAGCTGCGGGCGAGACGCGCGCGGTCGGCGGGTGTGAGCGGACGGATGAAAGGCTGCAGACGCTTGAAATGGTCGGCGATCAGCAGCAGGCCCTTGGCGGCGCTGCGGCCCTTCAGCCGGATCAGCCGCTTCAGCGCACGGACATTGTGCGGGTCGCAGCCGAGGCCGTAGCAGGATTCGGTGGGGTAGGCGACGAGGCCGCCGCGCCGCAGATGGGCCCGCAGACTCGCCGACGCATCGCTCACCCCGCCCGCCTCACTTTTTCCGGTCCAGCGCGCGCCAGCCGATGTCGCGGCGGTATTGCATACCGTCGAAGCGGATGGCCGCCACAGCCTCGTAGGCGCGCTTCTGCGCCATGCGCACGCTGTCACCCAGCGCGGTCACCGCCAGCACGCGACCGCCGCTCACCACGGTGCGGTCGTCCTGGGTTGTCGTGCCGGCGTGGAAGACATGCAGGTCGTCGGCGGCGGCCGGCAGCGGGCCGAGGACAGCGCCTTTTTTCGGCGCATCGGGATAGCCTTCGGCCGCAAGCACCACGGCGAGGGCGGTGCGGCGGTCCCATTCGGCTTCGACCTGATCGAGCCGGCCGTCGACGGCGGCGTCCAGCAGCGTCACCAGGTCCGATTTCAGCCGCAGCATGATCGGCTGGGTTTCCGGGTCGCCCATGCGGCAATTGAATTCGAGCACCTTGGGCGCGCCATCCACGCCGACCATGATGCCGGCGTAGAGGAAGCCGGTGAAGCGGATGCCGTCGGCCGCCATGCCGTCGACGGTCGGGTGGATCACTTCACGCATGATGCGCGCGTGCAGTTCGGGCGTGACCACCGGCGCCGGCGAATAGGCGCCCATGCCGCCGGTGTTGGGACCGGTGTCGCCATCGCCCAGGCGCTTGTGGTCCTGGCTCGACGCCAGCGCGAGCACGTGCGCGCCATCGACCATGACGATGAAGCTGGCTTCCTCGCCGATCAGGCATTCCTCGATCACCACGCGGTGGCCGGCGTCGCCCATGCTGTTGCCGGCGAGCATGGCGTCGACCGCGGCGTGGGCTTCCTCAGCGGTCAGCGCCACCACCACACCCTTGCCGGCGGCCAGGCCGTCGGCTTTCACCACGATGGGCGCGCCTTGTTCATTGATGTACGCGTGCGCTGCGGCGGCCTCGGTGAAGGTGCCGAAGGCTGCGGTGGGAATGCGATGGCGCGCCATGAACTGCTTGGCGAAATCCTTCGAACTTTCGAGCTGCGCGGCCGCCTGCGTGGGGCCGAAAATCCGCAGTCCGGCGGCGCGGAAAGCGTCGACCACGCCCGCTGCCAGCGGCGCCTCCGGTCCGACCACGGTGAGCGCAATGTTGTCGTCACGCCGGACGAATTCGACCAGCGATGAAATTTCCGTCAGCGGAACATTGACGATGCCGTCTTCGGTCGCCGTGCCGCCATTGCCGGGCGCGACGAAAACCTGGGAAACCTTGGGGGATTGCACGAGCTTCCACGCCAGAGCGTGTTCGCGTCCGCCGGAGCCGATGACGAGGATTTTCATGATAGGGGTCAGGATTCAGGGGTCAGGATTCAGCAAGTAAGGGGTCAGGATTCAGGGATCAGGATTCAGGGGAGGAGCGGGCGTTGCCCGCGTATTTCAGATTGTCGCGGCCTTGGCCGCACATTCCTTGACCCTTGAATCCTGAATCCTGAATCCTGATCCCTAGTGCCGGAAATGCCGCGTGTCGGTGAACACCATCGCGATGCCGTGCGCGTTCGCTGCGGCGATCACTTCGTCGTCGCGCATCGAGCCACCGGGCTGGATCACGGCCTTGATGCCGGCCGCCGCGGCCTGGTCGATGCCGTCGCGGAAGGGGAAGAAGGCGTCGCTCGCCATCACCGAGCCGGGCACCGGCAGGCCGGCGTGCTCGGCCTTGATCGCGGCGATGCGGGCGGAGTTGATGCGGCTCATCTGGCCCGCGCCGACGCCGACGGTCATGCGATCCTTGACGTAGACGATGGCATTGGACTTGACGAACTTGGCGGCGCGCCAGGCGAACAAGAGGTCGTCCATTTCCTGCGCGGTGGGCGCGCGCTCGGTGACGGTCTTCAGTTCGCCGTGCAGCAGTACGTCGGCATCCTGCACCAGCAGGCCGCCGGCCACGCGCTTCATGTCGAGCTGGGCCAGGCTACCCGACCACTGGCCGCATTCGAGCAGGCGCACGTTTTTCTTCGCGGCGACGGCGGCGGAGGCTTCGGGGCTGACTTCGGGCGCAATGATGACTTCGACGAACTGGCGCTCGACGATGGCAGCGGCGGTCTCGCCGTCGAGCCGGCCGTTGAAGGCGATGATGCCGCCGAAGGCCGATTCGGGATCGGTCTGGTAGGCGCGGTTGTAGGCGTCCAGCAGGCTCGTGCCGTAGGCCACGCCGCACGGGTTGGCATGCTTGACGATGACGCAGGCGGGCGCGCTGTCGAACAGCTTGACGCATTCCAGCGCGGCGTCGGTGTCGGCGATGTTGTTGTACGAGAGTTCCTTGCCCTGGATCTGCCGCGCTGTCGCAATGGTGCCGGCGGGCGCATTCGCCTCGACGTAGAAGGCGCCGGCCTGATGCGGGTTCTCGCCGTAGCGGCAGGTTTGCGCGCGGGTGAACTGCAGCGTGAGTTGCTCGCCGAAGGTTTCGCGCTCGCCGGCTTCGCTCAGTGCGGTCAGGTAGTTGCTGATGTGGCCGTCGTACTGCGCGGTATGGGTGAAGGCCTTCTTCGCCAGCCTGAAGCGGGTGGCGTCGGTCAGCGTGCCGCCCTGGGCCTGCATCTCGGTGACCAGTGACGGATAGTCGGCGGGGTCGGTGACGATGGCGACGTGGCGGTAGTTCTTGGCCGACGAGCGCACCATCGCCGGGCCGCCGATGTCGATGTTCTCGATCGCGTCGTCGAGCGTATGCGGCTTGGCCACCGTGGCGACAAAGGGATACAGGTTGACGCACACCAGGTCGATGTAGGGCATGGCGTGCTTTTCCATGGTGGCAACGTGCTCGGGCAGGTCGCGCCGCGCCAGGATGCCGCCATGCACTTTCGGATGCAGCGTCTTGACGCGGCCGTCGAGCATTTCGGGAAAGCCGGTGTATTCGCTGACGTCGACCACCGCGAGGCCGGCATCGCGCAAGGCCTTGGCGGTGCCGCCGGTGGACAGCAGTTCAACGCCGCCATCGGCGAGCGCGCGGGCAAAATCGACTAGGCCGGTTTTATCCGACACGGAGAGCAGGGCGCGCTGGATTTTCATTGGACGAATTTCAGGGAAGCTTTAATCGGAGAGACTATGTTCGCGCATTTTCTTGCGCCTGTTTAATCGGAAAGGCCATGTTCGCGCATTTTCTTGCGCAAGGTGTTGCGGTTGATGCCGAGCATGTCGGCGGCGCGCGTCTGGTTGCCTTCGGCGCGGTCGAGGATGTAAGCCAGCAGCGGCTTTTCCATTGCGCTTAACACCATGCCGTAAATCTCGCTCGGCGTTTCGCCATCGAGGTCCTTGAAATAGCGGTTGAGCGATCGCCGCATGCACGCGGCGATTTCGTTTTCTTCGATCATGTTGAAGTTCCCCTTTATGCCGCGAGCCGCGAGGCGGGCAGCATGTCTTCCGCGTTGTTGTTTTGGTGTTCGGTTTCGTAGCGCAGCCGGGTGTCGGCACGCGCGGCCTGCGCGAAGTAGTCGTTGACCACGGTGAGCTGTTCGGTCACCGAGTCGAGCCGGTTCATGCTGTGGCGGAAGGCGCTGCTGCCGACCAGCCCCCGGGTGTACCAGGAAATGTGCTTGCGCGCGATGCGCACGCCGGTGACGTCGCCATAGAACGCATACAGATCATGGATGTGCTCGAGCAGCACGGCGTGGATTTCGGCGACTTGCGGCTGCGGCAGGTGCGTACCGGTCTGCAGAAAATGCTCGATCTCGCGGAATATCCACGGCCGGCCCTGCGCGGCGCGGCCGATCATCACGGCGTCGGCGCCGGTATAGGCCAGCACGAATTGTGCCTTTTCAGGCGTGGTGATGTCGCCGTTGGCGATGACCGGAATCCGCGCTGCCACCTTCACCGCGCGGATGGTGTCGTATTCGGCCTCGCCGGTGTAGCCGCAGGCGCGGGTGCGGCCGTGCATCGCCAACGCCTGCACCCCGGCGTTCTCGGCGATGTTGAGAATGTTCAGCGCATTGCGGTGTTCGCGGTCCCAGCCGGTGCGGATCTTCAGTGTCACCGGCACCTCGGGCACCGCCTTCACTACCGCATCCAGAATCCGTCCGACCAGCGCCTCGTCCTGCAAGAGCGCCGAGCCGGCCATCACATTGCATACCTTCTTGGCCGGGCAGCCCATGTTGATGTCGATGATCTGCGCGCCGCGCTCGACGTTGTGGCGCGCGGCTTCGGCCATCATTTTGGGGTCGGCGCCGGCGATCTGCACGCTGATCGGGTCGACTTCGCCTTCGTGGTTGGCGCGCCGCGCCGTCTTGGCCGAACCGTACAGCAGCGAATTCGACGTCACCATCTCGGACACGGCCATGCCCGCGCCGAGCTTCTTGCAAAGCTGGCGGAAGGGCCGGTCGGTCACCCCGGCCATGGGGGCGACGACGAGACGGTTCTTGAGGACGTGGTGACCGATACGCATAAGGAGGGGCATTTTACCCTCCCTGCGGCCGCCCACCAAGCCGGACATGCGCGCGTGCGCAGCTGGAATCGCGCAGGCGAATCGACTAGGATACGCAGGCGGCACCCATCACACATGACAAGGAGGAATGCATGAGCATCGTGTCGGAATTCAAGGAATTTGCGGTCAAGGGCAATGCGATGGACCTGGCGGTCGGCGTCATCATCGGTGCCGCCTTCGCCAAGATCGTCGATTCCATCGTCAAGGACCTGATCATGCCGATCGTCGGTGCGGTGTTCGGCGGCTTTGACTTCTCCAACCTGTTTATTGCCCTCGACACCGTGCCGCCCGGCACGGTGATGACGCTGGAGGGGCTGAGCGAGGCCAATGTGCCGGTGTTCGCCTACGGCAATTTCCTCACCATCCTGCTCAATTTCATTATTCTGGCCTTCATTGTCTTCATCATCGTCAAGCAGATCAACCGCCTGAAGAAAGAGGCGCCGCCGCCCACGCCCGCGGCCACGCCGGAAGACATCGTGCTGCTGCGCGAGATTCGGGACAGCCTGAAAAAATAAACCCCCTTCTGTTGCGCGGGCGCAACCGGGCGGCGCGTGCCCGGCTGTGCCCGCGCTTTTTTGGATCAGGCCACGCCCGGACACCATTACAATCGTACTCATTGTGGCCCACCAAATCGGTGGCCTGATTTTCTGACTTGGGTGGTGTGGGAGTAATCAAAATGAAGCGAACATACGCGGCGGGTTTTCTGGCGGGTTTCTGTGCGTTCAGCAGCGCGGTCGCGCAAGCGGCCGAGATGCCAGAACGCGAATTCGGGCTGCTGTTCGGCGGCGGCTGGGCGGACAGCAGCCTGGTCGGCGACAAGAACGACGAGGCCAATCCCCTGTTCGGCGTGCGCTACGGCCATCGCCTGGGCAGCAGCAGCAATTTCTTCAGCGACCTGGTGTACGGCCCCTATGACGGCAATCGCACCGGTGTCGGCGACGCCGATGTCACCACGCTGCGCGGCGGCCTCGAATGGCTGTTCTCGAAACAGCAGCGCTACAACTGGTTCATGTCCGGCGGACTGGGTCTGATGAACGTCGATACCGACAACGGCCCCACCTTCACCCGTCCGATGGCCTCGCTGGGGATCGGGCAGGCCTGGGAAGTGGGCGCGAACGATGCGTTCCGCTGGGAAGTGCGCGCCGACCAGTCGTTCGGCAACGACAGCCTGCCGCGTGCCGGCCTCACCAACTTCCAGGCCTTGCTGGGCTATTCCTGGGGCCTGGGCGCACCGCCTGATTCCGACGGCGACGGCGTGCCGAACCGCCTCGACGAATGCCCCAACACCCCCCGGGGCGCACAGGTCGACAGCAAGGGCTGCCCGCTCGATGCCGACGGCGACGGCGTCTTCGACGGCCTCGACAAGTGCCCCGGCACCCCGGCCGGCGTGAAGGTCAATGCCGATGGCTGTCCGCTGGACAGCGACGGCGACGGCATCCCCGATCACCTCGACAAATGCCCGACCGTGCCCGCACCCGGCACGGCCGACGGCTGCCCGCCGAAGGCGGCCGAACCCGAGCCGGCGCCGGCAGCCGAGCCGCTGGTGCCGCGCAAGCTGACGCTGGAGGGCGTGAACTTCGACAACGACAGCGCCACGCTGCGTCCCGATTCGATCGCAACGCTGGACGCGGCCGCCGCCACGCTGAAAGAGTGGGGCGAGGTCAAGATCGAAGTGGCCGGCCACACCGATTCGGTGGACACCGACGCCTATAACCTCAAGCTGTCGCAGCGCCGCGCCGACGCCGTGCGCGCCTACTTGATCGAGAAGGGCATCGCCGCGGAGCGGCTGTTTGCCAAGGGCTACGGCGAAGCCCAGCCGGTGGCCGACAACCGCACGCCGGAAGGCCGCTTCAAGAACCGCCGCGTCGAGCTGATTCAAATGCAGTAAGCGGTTCGCACAACGCATAAAAAACGGGCACCGCGGTGCCCGTTTTTTATGGCGCGGCTGCAGGGTACGTCAGTGCGCCGCTTCCCAGTTGCGGCCGGATCCCACGCCCACCCGCAGCGGCACCTTGAGCGCGGCGACGTTGCACATATGTGCGGGCAGTTCGGCGCGCACGCGGTCGAGTTCGTTTTCCGGCACTTCGAGGATGAGTTCGTCGTGCACCTGCAGCAACAGGCGGCTGGCCA
>Ga0180009_10002701_pt1 | contig 20762 bp, 19 predicted proteins | sample OS_PC_MetaG_FD_123537 | JGI IMG/M metagenome (GOLD analysis project Ga0180009, IMG submission 123537) | Groundwater microbial communities from the Aspo Hard Rock Laboratory (HRL) deep subsurface site, Sweden - OS_PC_MetaG | ecosystem: Environmental > Aquatic > Deep subsurface > Groundwater...
GAACGGCCAAAAATGGGATTCGGCGTACCCATCGATCAGTGGCTGCGTACTGATCTAAAAAATCTGCTGTTGGATTATCTGTCTGCCGACAGCTTAAATAAAGAGGGTTTGTTTGACAGTAAATTTATTGAAACCAAGATAAAAGAGCATCTGTCCGGCCGGTTTAACCATCAATATCGCCTCTGGTCCCTTTTAATGTGGGAAATGTGGCGTAAACATTGGATCATTTGATAGTTTTATTCCGCCATAAACTTCCCTATTTAAAATTTTGGTTTCATCTATTTTATGGCATAAAAATAAGCATAACTATTAAATTTCTTGACAAAAACGGAAATATTTGTTCAATTACTGAACGTTCAATTGACGAATATTTTCGTAGTGGTCGGAAGGGGACGTTTTGAAAAGGTTTCCTAGTGTAACCCACCAAGCGGAGCTATATACACCCTGCTGTGAGAGCTTTGAAAAACTTAACAGATTCCGGATAATGACATTTTTAAAGATTTATCCATTTTTTTGAAGCCCATATTATCCTCCACAGAAAGTGGTTGAATTATGGAGTGTAGCATAAAACAGATGTGATATAAAGTAAAATCAACATGTTAAAACAGAACAAGTGCTTATTTTATGAGTATGGGAAGTAAAAAAAGAAGTTACTGAAAAACAATTTTCAGGGAGTTGTGCAAAGCTCTCACCCCGAAATTGAATAAAAGGGGGCTTTTTACAAAGGCATCGTAAAATCTTTATGGACCTCAATGACATACGCACCTTAAAGATCCTTGAAGAAATCGATAGTGACTCCACGCCCAGCCAGCGGGATCTGGCCGGAAAATTGAATGTATCGTTAGGGCTGGTCAATTCATTCATCAAGCGACTTGTACATAAAGGATACTTTAAGGTCGCCACTATCCCGAGAAACAGGATAAAATATATACTCACACCGAAAGGGGTAGCAGAAAAAACACGCTTGACTTACCAGTTCGTTCAATATTCTTTCCAGTTTTATAAAAAGTCTCGGAAGAAACTTAGGGATCTTTTTAACGAACTTTCCGCGATCGGTGTACAACAGATTATATTTTACGGGGTAAGTGATTTTGCGGAAATCGCTTATATATCGTTACAAGAGACAAATATTCAACTGACGGCAGTGATAGATGTGGCAACTGAAGGCAAAAAGTTTTTTAATTTAATTGCCGAAAACCCATACAAATTGAACTCTATTAAATATGATCGGATTCTTATTACCGATATCCAGCACCGTGAAAAGATTTTGGATGATATTCTATCAAAGGGGATTTCACGGGAAAAGATTGCTGCTTTGGAATAAGTGACAATTCAGATTAAGGAACACCTGCCCAGATGAATAAGCTTCGCACATTGAGACCTTTGAAAAATGCTCAATTTTGTTCAAGTTCAAGGAAGACGAAAATTTTAACCACAGGAATACATTTAGTATTTCGAGGATTAAAATTTGAGCCTGTTGACAAATCCCGCTCATCGGGGACGCAGAAATTTAGCGAAAGGGGGCGTTATGCATAGGTTTCATGATGATCGCCGTCAACCTGGAACAGGCCCGGTGGAAAAAAACACTGTTGGATGCCGGCTTTAACTGTAATGGAAACAATCGGATAAATTGACCAGATGCAGAAAAACATGAAAAAATATCTCATTACCGGATATTCCGGATTTGTCAGCCGTCACTTTCTGGGATATCTCGATAAAAATGATGCATATGCATCCATCAAGGGATTGGACATACAAAAACCAGAATTTTCGCAAAGTCCTTATAAGAACATCCGGTTGGATTTCGAAAAAATTAATCTGCTAGATCAAAATCGCGTCGAAAGCATCATCTTCAACTTTCAGCCGGATTATATTGTCCATCTTGCATCATACAGCAGCGTGGCTTTCAGTTGGAAGGAACCCATCCTAAGTTTCCAAAACAACATGAATATTTACTTGAATTTGCTTGAATCCGTCAGGAAACTGGGTCAGCCTGTAAGAATTTTGTCGATCGGATCTTCGGAGGAATACGGCAATGTAGGTGAAAAATCTCTGCCCTTGACGGAAGATCACATACCGAGACCAGTCAGCCCTTACGCGGTAGCCAGGGTTTCACAAGAGATGATTTCAAAAGTTTATGTTGACGGATACGGTCTGGACATCATTATGACCCGGTCCTTCAATCACATCGGACCATTCCAGAAAGATATATTTGTTATATCATCATTTGCCAAGCAGCTTGTTGAGATTAAAAAGAGTGGAAATAGCTCTGGTGAATTGGTCACGGGAGACACATCTATTGTCAGAGATTTCACCGATGTAAGAGATGTGGTCATGGCCTACGATCTACTCTTGAAAAAGGGCAAAACCGGAGAAATCTATAATGTCTGCAGTGGCGAAGGAACGTCATTGAAGAATATTATTCGTATTATGGCTGAGGAGTTAACTTTGAATATTAATCCAAGGGTCAGTAATCAATTGGTGCGACCGGACGATAATAAAATCATCATCGGTTCCAATGAAAAAATTAAAAGAGAAGTCGGCTGGGACACAACTATTTCTCTCGAGCAGAGTTTGGTTGATATAATAAACTCATGGTGCAAAGACGACCCGGTGAGGTGATAATTATGCGCATTACTGTTGTGGTCCCAATATATCAGGAGAAAAAGAACATTGTACCTTTGTACGAACGTCTGGAGAAGGTAACAAACGCGATTAAGGATACTCAATGGGAATACATTTTTGTCAACGACGGCAGCAAGGATGGGTCCCTGATGGAATTAAAACGCTTGGCTGCACAAGATCGAAAAGTGAGGATTATCGATTTATTACGAAATTACGGGAAAGAGATTGCACTTACGGCTGGTGTTAACGCTGTGAACAGCGATGCTGTTATCAGTATGGATGCCGATTTGCAGCATCCCCCGGAGTTGATTCCAAAATTCATTGAACTGTGGAAGCAAGGCGCGGAGGTGGTAGCCGCGATTAGGGTTGACATGGACGGGCAACCCTTGGTTCGGCGAATCGGATCCTTTCTTTATTATCGGCTGATGTCCAAAATGACCAAATTAGATATGGCTGCGAAGAGCACCGATTTCCGCTTGTGTGATCGGAAAGTCATCGAGGCGTTTCGTCAGTTTACGGAAAAGGAACGTCTGTTCAGGGGTATCGTCGATTGGTTGGGTTTCAAAAAGATATATGTAGAATTTCACGCCCCTGCTCGCAAAGAAGGCGTTGTGGCCTATTCCTATGCCAAATTGTTGCAACTGGCCGTCAGCAGCATCATGTCCTTTTCTTTGTTTCCTCTTAAATTAACAGGTTATCTGGGATTGATCATTTCAACAGCCACCTGCCTGTTACTGATTTGGATGGTTTTAGCTAACTATGTCTTTGCCCTCAATTATTTTACCCCGTTGGCAATATTCGTTGTGTTCAATACATTCCTTTTCGGGATTGTATTGATGGGCCTAGGGCTTATTGCGCTTTATATCGGCACGATCCATACCGAAGTCATTAACCGACCTTTATATATTATCCGAGAACGCATAAATTTTCCCCAACCAGACACAGGCAAGTTGTATGGCTCTTAGTATCCGATCCTTATACTCTGATAAACTGATAAAATCGTCCAGTATGCTATTTGTGGCTGCCATGATCACCAGTGTTTTTAATTACGCCTTTCAAATCGTCATGGGCCGCATGCTCACGCCCAAAGAGTACGGCCTGATGAACGCGTTGCTGGCTCTTTTTGTCATAATGGTTGCTCCGGTGGCGCCGCTATTCACAGTCATCACTCACAAGACGGCCGAATATAAAGCTCTCGGGGATTTCGCAGCCATCCATGACCTTCACCGGAAGATGAGCAGACGTGTTATTTTCACCGGTCTATGCGGACTGGTTCTCTTTCTGATACTGAGTCCCTACCTTCGGGATTATTTTCACATGTCATCCTTGGCCCCGGTCGTTATTATTGGCATGTCCTTGGTTGCCGCGTTGGCGTATCCTTTGAATTTGGCCGTACTTCAAGGAGTTCAGGATTACACATGGTTGAGCATCAATCAAGCTCTCGGCGGTCCAGCGAAGTTTCTCTTCTCCGTTCTTTTCGTATGGGCGGGCTTCGGTATCAGCGGCGTTATTGCCGGCTTGGTTGCTTCCGGCCTTCTTCTCTGGGCTATGAGTTACTTTACCACCAACAAGCACTTGATACACGCAAAGGTCAGCTATGGAGTTGTTAAACACATTTCATTCACCGATGCAATCCCAGTTTTTCTGGCCGTTTTTGCTTTCACTCTCCTGACGCAGGCGGACATGGTGTTGGTCAATCGCTATTTCTCAGCTCAGGAAGTGGCTGGTATCTATGCCTCGGCCGGTGTGCTGGGCAAAGCTGTCATGTATATACCCGGCGCTATTGTTCTTGCCCTGTTTCCCATGGTCAGTGAACAATATACACTGAATAGGGGCAGCAGGCATTTGCTGCTCAAAGCGCTGATCATGACGATGGCCATATCCGGTTCGGGGGCGGTGTTATTTTACCTGTTTCCCGTTAGTATTATCGGTGTCGTTTATGGCAATCAATATACTGCGGCAGCTTCCATTCTCAAATACTATGGTCTTGCCATGTTGCCCATGGCCCTTTTAATGGTCCTCATGAACTACCTGATTGCCCGCGAGAAAAATCTTTTTTCTTACATCATGATTGTTGGCGCCTTCCTAGAAATATTCGCCATTTTTCTGTTTCACGACTCGTTCATGCAAATTGTGTTCATCATGCTGATGGTAGGAACACTTTTGCTGGTGATCGGGATCGCTATCCAATATTTCCCTTCTCTGGAGCCTGGCACGAATAAATCGGAGAGCCCACCATCGCCGATACCATCCTCGTCTTCCTGATCTACACAATGCGCATAAAATCCAACTGAAAGGATAATCGCTATGAAAAAGAATGGATGGAAATCGGTTGTTTCAGTGGCCGATGGTTTGACGAAAATCAACGAATGTTTAAAGAAAATTATTCTTGCGATACACAATCTCGATGATAAATAAATTGCTCATGAGCCGCACTCGCAAATTGGTTCGTAAAGTTGGATTTGACGTTATAGCACTCTCGATTGTAGCCATGGGGGCTTACATTGCATTGTTTTTCAAGTTAATAGATTCGCCAGGAAAACATCTCGCGAAGGTTGATTTTTTGACAATGTATGATCAATTTCTGCTCTCTCGTCAGAGTTTTGGTTTTTTCCAGGATAACCTTGGTATACCTTGGCCAGTTAGAAATGCAGGCGATTTTGTTTACTACATAGATGGGTTGTCAATTTGGTTTCCTTATAAAGACTTTCTGTTATATTTTGTTATTCCAGTTCTAATTGGGGCTCTTTTTTTTTACAAGTACTATTCTTTTTTAGCGAGCAATATCTTTCAGCTGTCTGATGCTAAATTTGTCGGTGTGGCATCAAGTTGCTTTATATTCTTCTCACCAGTGTTAATCTATGTATTTTCCTTTGGATGGAACGTTCCGTTGTACTGGGGGCTTGCTGGCATGGCGCTCGCACTTCATTGCGGAGCTCATATTAAAATTGAGGATAAAAAGGCATCATTTTTATGGATTGGGTTTTTCGTTGGGGCTGTACTTGCTGGAACACTGATACATTTTTTACTGCTTCTTATAGCCTTACTTTTCTCTCGTAAATACAAAAAGTATATTCTACTTATTTGTGTGGTAGTTATTGCGAATTTTTATTACATCGTACCAGAATTATTCAAAACGCTAAGCCTCGGATTTGGTTATTATCAAGGAGTTGACCCCGTCGTCAGTGCGTTACAAAATTTTGCTACGATTAAAGCCTATACCCGTTTTTCCTTACTGCCTGATGCAGGAAATTACTATCCAATTAGCCATGTAGGTTTACTACTTATAACGATTTTAGGTCTATTCGGAGTGTTTATAAATTACTATCAAGAAAAGACTATAAAAGTAATTCGTGTCGTTGTAATTTTTTTATGTTGTACATTCTTTTGCAGCGCTTTGTATGAGTTTTCTATATACAACATCTTGATTCACCTCCCATTTATCGGTGGAATGTTCCGAGACGTTGGCAAACTATCTGTATTAATTGTTGTTCCCTTATCTTTCTTTAGTGCGATGATTGTTGCCAAGTTCGGTAAGTCTGGGCGTATTGTAGTTATGGTTTTAGTGATTGTTAATTGCGTTTATTACGTTGATCGACTTCATTCAAGCATGTTCATAAAGGGCTATGATCTCCCACAGTCCTATCAACAAGCAAATTTTGCTATTGAAAATAATACCAAACCAACTGAACGCGTCTTGCTTTTGCCGATTCCTAATTGGTTTCATCGTTATCAATGGAATGATGGAGTGCAAGTGCAGAATTTGTTCCGGAATGGGCTAAAGCGAGCGGCAGTAATGGAAGAGTCGATTCCACCGCATACTTTGCCGTATGACATTTGGAAACGTATTTCGGTATTTCAAGAGCCCAATTACGATTGTGAAGAGTTACAGAGAACTGCATTCCAGTATGGAATAGGCGCGATCGTGCTCCAGAAAGACATTTTAGGAGCGGACCATAACTTAATTAAAGTTGAAGAAATTGAACAAAACCTTAAGCGTTGTGCAATAGTGCCATTTTTTTCATCAGCTCAAGTTGACGTCTATCCCGTAAAATCTCGACCATTAATGGAATTTTGCAATTCGGTAGATAAAACGTGTATTGATGCATTATTCAGGCCATGGTTGTTCGGAACAATTGTCGAAATTATACCTCCGGCACACTTTAACCGATTTCATTTAAATTATCGCTTTGTTGATCATTCTTTTGGATTAATCTCATCCCCTTTCAAAGGACTCGTTTACGGCAAGCCTGACTTCACATCAGGTTCGATAGGATATTCTTGGACAGATTTGGAGAGCAATAAATATGGGTCATCGTATTACCTTATTAATACCATTGCTTTCGTCTCACTTCTTTCTCACAGCGTCACTTTTATTTTTTTTATCACACTTACGGGGTGGATTATCGTCAAAAATTCCCGGCATTTAATTATTAGAGGTGCCGAGACGACACACGAATAGTAACTGTTATTCGTGGAGAAAGTCCTGATATAGTAAAGTCTGGCTATGCGGGGATTTTGCATGCCAAACAGACCTTGATAATGCCAATTATCTCGCTATGAAGTGGCAAAAAAATGAGGGTTTAAAATGGAAAAGCAACCGCTGGTATCTGTAATTTTACCTGTCTTCAACGCCGAGCGTTTCCTTCGTCCGGCGATTGATAGCGTCCTAAATCAGACATACCGTCACCTCGAGTTAATTATTGTCGATGATTGCTCCGAAGATAATTCTCTGTGTATTGCGAATGAATACGCTAATATAGATAGCCGTGTTTTGGTTGAATCTAATCCAGCAAATTTGAAACTCTCAAGTACCTTAAACCGGGCAATTAGCCTCTCAAGCGGCAAGTACTTGGCCCGCATGGATGCCGATGACATTTCTGCTCCCACTAGAGTTGAAAAACAGGTTCGAGCAATGGAGGAAAATCAAGATTTAGTGGTTGTAGGATGCGACATCGCAATTATTGATCAAAATAACCATTCCATAGGATTTAGGAGATACCGCGGAATTGATAAGGAAATCAGAAAATGGCTGTTCTTTTTTAGCCCATTTTGTCATCCTGCCATAATGATTCGCCAAAAGGCGATTGATGATGTCGGAGGATATAATAACTATTTTAACCCCGCCGAGGATTACGAGCTTTATTTCCGATTGGGCACTGTCGGGAACTTTATGAACATTAAGGAAGAGTTGTTTACATATCGAATTGTTGGAAATTCGATGACCCACGGAACTACGCTCAGCATGGAAGAAAAGACCATAGAGATCCGTGATAAATATAGAAACAGTTATCACATGCCTTTCTTAGCTCGTATTTACAATTTAATACATAAGCTTTCGTTGCGACATGTTTCTCCAGTTACTCGGATAAAGCTATATAATTTTTATCGGCAGAATTTATTTCGTAAAACTACACTTTGCAACTGATTTTACAAGTCACCCTTTTCGAGAAGATTTTACTGAAGCAATACTCTCCGAGTTGCTGTTGCACAACCGTGACGTGTGGATCTAATGACTCATAAAAAGCGACGGATAATTGAAAATCAAGTCGAATTCTTTAACGAAAACGCGACTAAGAGAAAGCCAGAATTGACGGCACCAATTTTTTTGGATTATGTTAACGCAGAGCAAAAAAACGGATTTGCCTGGCTGTGTGACAGAAAACGTATCCTTGACTATGGTTGTGGCACTGGAACGTCTATTGATGCATTCTTTAAAGAAAATCCTTGTGGAAAAAATTTATTCGTTGGTGTTGACATTGCGGACGTGGCGGTACAAAGGGTAAAAAAGAAGTATCCAAACTTCTTTTTTTACACAATAAAGGGCAATAAGATTCCTCAATTGCCTGATGGCAGTATGGACGGCGCGTGTCTCTTGCACGTTTTACATCACTCTCGCGAACATGAAAAGATTTTCCGTGAAATTTACTCAAAACTAGAGCCCGGCGGGAAATTTTATCTTGCTGACCTCTCCTCAAACAACCAAATCGTCAAGTTGTTTCGGAACTTATTTGTATTTTTACCTCGCTTCGTCAAGCATAGATTCTCCGATGACTTAGTCTTAGATGGAAACATTCCTGATAAATACAAGGTCGATCCCGAAGAAGTAGTCAAAGGACTTAAGGCGGTTGGTTTTTCAATACAGGAAGTTGGTTATGGCCATCTGTGGTTCTTTTTGTTAGCGTATCTTGACCGCTTCGTTATGCTTTCCAGGCTTACAATTTTCCGTGTGTTTTATTCTGCGCTCTGGGCTTTTGAAGCAAGATTATTAAAATACCGTATTTTCCAGAAGAAGGCAGAAGTTTTTTACATAAAATGTATAAAATAAAGTCTATAGCGTTATTAATTAAAAAATGTATCGAATCATTTGAAGGCCATTTGGAGATATTTATACTGCCTTCTTATTCTCCTGATCTGAATCCAATCGAGCAATTATGGAACCATACTAAAAACAGTGGAGTCGGACGTCATGTTGTAAACGGACCGGATCAACTAAAGTCCCTTGTTTTCAACAAGCTGCGCAGTATGCAGAGGCTCACTAAAAAGATTGCCTCCTTTTTCAGGCATCCGGATTGCGCTTATACTATAGCAAATTAATGTCTATTTACTTATGGCCCATTAGTAAATATAATGATTAATTTTAAGCTCTTTTTTTTATGCCACAGTGTTTATTCTGACAATGGCGTGTTTGATCCAAATTATTCCATTACCTTCGGATTTTTGCAAAAGTATTTCCCCTTTACTCCGGCTATTAGACATTCTTTGCTTGATGCTGGCGAGTCTCGTTTTTACCCGAAGGGTATCGAAAAGGGATTTCATCGTTATCGATGGCTTGGTAGGCTTCCATCTCCCCTTCGCTATATAAGCGAAGTATTTTTTAATTTCATTGTTCTTTTCCACTGGAAACCCGATGTTGTATTGTCAATTGACCCTTTATGTACATTTGTTCCTCTCTTATTAAAGCAAATGGGTCTTGTCCGTTCCGTTATTTTTATTACGCCAGATTTTTCTGAACGACGATTCGAAAACTCGTTAATGAATTGGCTCTATTATCGTATAGACGGATTTTGTACGCGTAAAGCTGATATAAATCTTTGTGTGTCAAAATTGATAATCGAGCGCAAAGTCCTGCAATATTCAATAAATGCAGATAAATTTTACCATCTGCCTAATATCCCAGATCCAGATAATATAGCATGCTTGAATTTAAATAATAAATTGCCGTGCTCATTTATTTATGTGGGTAATGTTTCTTCGCAAATCGATTTTTCTACTACCATTGAGATTATAAAAAAAATGCAATCTATTTTTCCTGAAACATCAATTCATATTGTTGGAGGCGGGGATTTTTTAGATGGATTGAAACATCAGTTTCTTGATGATGGTGTAAACAATGTAACTTTTTATGGAATTCTAAGCCACAACGAGACGCTTTCTCTCATAAGCCAGTGTGAATATGGTATCGCGCTTTACAACGGTATCTTTTCCTATGACAAATACCGTGATTCTTGTAAAATTCGGGAGTATCAAGCGCTTTCCTGTATTCCAATTACAACGAGTATTGTTCAATCAAATGCCGACGAAATTCGTAATTTTGGAAGCGGACTTTTTATTGAAAACGTAGAAGATTTAATTAAGCAGCTTATTGAGCTTACACAGGATGATGCTAAAGCAAAGCAACTTAGGGAAAACTGTCAACGCAATTACATGAATTACTCAAGCAAATATAAAGAATATCAAGAATTAATTGTTCAACTGACGATTTAAACTACCTAGTTTGTCCCGATCGTATAAAAATAGAGACCTTTGAAAAATTGGCCGGATTACCTTACTGTCTCCGGATTTGGTTGAATTTTTAATGTATGCAAAAAAGGCTTTGAGCAATATCACGTTGACTACCAACCTCAAAGTATTATTCCATTTTTCCAATGACCCACGTAGTCATAGCAATCAAATTTTTAATACCTCATTCGATATTAATTGGAGTGTGAATGAAGCGGTTAAATGTGTTTTCGAAAATAATAATATCGCAGTATCTACAATTGACTGTATTTCTCCAAATGAAGCGGATTTTGCTTTTTTCTTCAATATCCCTTTTTTATGGGATAGACAAGCATGGCGCGCTATAAGACAAACCGCCAATAATAATTGCTTAATTATCTATGAACCCATATTTGTAAATCCATTAAACTACATGGGTCTATTGCATCGGTTTTTTAGTGTGATTTTAACGATTGATGCAGACATGGCGAGAAGGGGGGGGCGATATAGCCACATAATCGCCCCACAAAGCATGCATGGTATTAATAGTAAGGAAATGTGTTTTCATGACAAGAAATTCTTTGTGTTAATCAATGCAAATAAAGAAGTTTTCTTGCCGTTCCGTATTTTTACAATTAGAAATAGAGAGTTATATTCCGAGCGGATTAAGTTTCTGGAATTTGCTGAGTCATACCCTATCGAAGGGTTCGATCTTTATGGAAAAGGATGGAATTCACCCAAAAAATACTCTTTAACAGAGAAATTATTTGGTTATAAAAAATATCGATCCTACAGGGGGACGGTTGGCGACACAAAAAAAATTGAAGTCTTGTCGCATTATCGATTTGCGCTTTGCTTCGAAAACGCCGTTCAGCGAGGGAGCATTACTGAGAAAATATTTGACTGCTTTAAAGCTAGATGCGTACCAGTGTACCTGGGGGCGCCTGATATTGCTGAATATATTCCTGCAGATTGCTTCATTGACTTTAGAAAATTCGCATCGTATAATTCAATGCTTTCTTTTTTGCAATCTATGTCTGAAGATAAATATGTAAAGTATATTAAAGCAATCGAGAAATTTTTGGATGCGGAAACAACTATGAATTACTGGTTTGAACGTGGTTTCGCAGATCGATTATTCAAGGTTTTCAAAGAAAATTCAGATGTAAGATTAATGGTAAGCTCAACATGAATTCATTCAAATTCTTTGCGTGGCTGGTTAGAACGTCAGCTAAATTGGACTTTGGTTTGCTTACGGGTAAGGTTTTGGGGACCTATAGCGCAATTGTATTTCTATTAGTAAAATATTTTATTATATGTAAACATGTTTTTGTTCACTATGGACTTGGTAATAGTTCGATAAAGTTTTTGGGTTGGGAAATTTTCTACGAAAACAGGTATGGTCTAGCTGGCCTCCAGAGAATATTGGTTACTCAAGGGGAGATGATACGGAAGAATGTTATAGATAAAAACAAAAGGACTACCGTGCTTGACGTGGGCGCAAATGTGGGTCATTTCACTCGATTGTCCAAATTATTATTTCCCGATTCAATGGTTTATGCTATTGAGCCAGTACCGATCGTGTTTGATTGCCTGCGGAGAAATGTACAGGAATTAAAGAATGTGAAAATTTATAATATGGCAATCTCATCAAAGCCTGGCACATTGTTAATGTCTGTTGATGTTGATAATCCGGCGCTATGTACTGTGTGTGATAATGGAACAGTAACCGTCCCTTGTTCCACCCTAAATGAATTCTGCCGAGAAAATAACATATTAACGATTGATTTATTAAAGATAGACGTGGAGTCACACGAGCTTGAAGTATTAAGTGGTGCTAATGAAGCTTTAAAGAATATTCATTGGCTATGGCTGGAAATTACAATTAAGAATAATGATAAGTCAGACAATGAAAAGTATACGATTTCTGAGTTGATGGGACGTTTATATGGAAACGGCTATAATTTCCAGCTTGTTGCTTACCGTAACTTTGCGGATACCAGCGAGGGAGAAATGCCGGCGTTCGACGCGCTATTTGTTAATAAGCTGTTTATTGTGTAATACTTGCTCTGTCGTGGCAATATATTAAGCGCTGTTGCAACAGAAGTTATCAGTTTATACCCTAATTAAAAACTAATAAATCAGGTATTACTAATGCCAAATCCATGTCTTAAAAAAATGAAACGACAGATAGTTAAAGCTGCTCATTCTGCAAGAGAGGGGCACGTGGCAAGTGCCTTCTCCATCCTTGATATAATGTGGGTGCTTTATGATCGCGTGATGAAGATTGACCCAAGCCGCCCTAATGATTTAAGATCTGATCGGTTTATTTTGAGCAAGGGACATGCCTCCTTGGCGCTCTATGCTGTTTTAGCAGAGAAAGGGTTTTTCCCTTCCGATAATTTTTACACTTTTTGTAAATATAATAGCATCTTAGGAGGTCATCCGGACTGTCGTAAAGTCCCTGGTGTTGAAGCCTCTACGGGATCCCTTGGCCATGGATTCCCAATAGCCTTAGGAGTTGCTCTGGGTTCAAAAATTCGTCACTTTGAGAATCGTATTTTCTGTCTGATTGGTGATGGCGAATGCAACGAAGGTACTATATGGGAATCTGCACTCTTGGCTGCTCACCACCAGCTTTCCAACTTATGTTGCATCGTTGATTACAACCACTCTACAGATCGTGCGCTTGATCTCGGGGACTTGGCAGGTAAATTCAAGTCATTCGGCTGGGATGTGCTCACGATATCAGGTCATGATCATGAAGAGATTTTCCGCGCTTTAAACCATCGCCCCAATAATCAACCTCTGGTGATAGTTGCTGAGACAATTAAGGGCCGTGGCGTTAAGCGCATGGAAAACCAACCAGCTTGGCACCATCGTGCACCTAACGATGAGGAACTTGAGAGTATTCTCGAGGAATTGGCATGAGCATGAGAAAACAATTTGTAAAGACAGTCGAGTCGCTATTGGCCCAGGATGAGAGGCTGGTACTCTTGCTTGGAGACATCGGGGTGTTTGGCTTCCAGAATTCGATGAAAGAATTTCCTGACAGAGTATTTAATATCGGTATTCTTGAGCCTGCCACAGTTAGTTTAGCCGCGGGGCTTTCAAAATCTGAGCTTGTACCGATCATACATACGATAGCTCCATTTCTGGCAGAAAGAAGTTTTGAGCAGATCAAAATCGATTTTGGTTACCAGTTCCTTGGTGGCAACTTCGTAAGCGTTGGAGCTTCTTATGATTATGCCTCATTGGGTTGCACTCATCATTGCCCGGGCGATGTCGGCGTGCTTCAGAATATTCCCGGGATGGAAATTGTAGTGCCTGGAACCTCAAATGAATTTGATACACTTTTTGAGCAGGCCTATGATGATAGTAAGCCCACTTATTTTCGATTGAGTGAGCGTGAGAACCTAAGCTCGCAACCAGTAAGATTCGGCGAAGTCAATGTGCTCAAAAAGGGATCACTTGCAACAGTAGTTGCGGTCGGACCAACACTCCAGCATGTGATGCCTGCAGTTGAGGACCTTGATGTGTGCGTCCTCTACTACACAACGATTGCACCTTTTGATTACCAAACATTCCATGACAATTTAGCCATATCTGGCAAGGTCTTACTAGTCGAACCTTTTTACTCAGGGACTCTGGCCCGTGAGATTTGCCAAGCTGCTCGACCCAAACCAGTGATTATCGATTTTGTTGGAGTACCACGTGAATTTCTAACTTACTATGGGCATGCGAAAGAGCATGATATGGCCATTGGCCTTACTGTTGAGAACATCAGAGCCAAGTTAGAGAAATTGATCCATGGTTAACCCGCTAGTTTCTATCATAGAAGATGATGCACGCAAGCTTATGATTGCAGCCAGGCTCCAAAATCTTGCCAATAAATCTATTTTACTGACGGGTGCCTCTGGCCTGCTCGGTACTTATTTTTTAGCTAGTTTGCGTGAGCTGGCACGTGATGTTTATGCACCACTATCGGTTACAGCAGTGGTGCATTCCGATCTTTTTCCTCATCTCAATACTTTTTTGGACTTCGAAGGCGCTCGCATTGCACAAGGTGATCTGACTAATCTGGATTTTGTGAATGGATTGGGAAAGTTCGATTACGTCATCCATGCAGCCGGTTATGGTCAACCGGGTCGATTTATGGAAGACCCTGTAAAAACAATCAAACTCAACACTTCGACAACGCTTGCTTTGTTTGATTGCCTTGCTAAAGAAGGTCATTTTCTTTTTCTTAGTACTAGCGAAGTGTATAGTGGGCTTCCTAACCCCCCTTACAGGGAGACTCAGATTGGTTCGACCAACACTACACATGTACGATCTTGTTATATTGAAGCTAAAAGATGTGGTGAGGCCATTTGTAATGCATATCGGACACGAGGGGTTAAGGCTTGTTCTGCTCGCTTGGCACTGGCTTATGGCCCGGGAACCAAACCTGCAGATCGCCGTGTAATCAACGCATTTATCGAAAGAGGTGCAACCCAAGGGAAAATTTCCCTTCAGGATATGGGTACTGCTAGACGCACCTATTGCTATGTTTCGGATGCGGTTGAAATTCTGTGGCACATACTTCTTCGTGGAAATGAACCAATTTATAACGTTGGAGGAATATCAAGAACGACCATTGCCGAACTCGCGCTTAAAGTAGGAGACTATATGGAAGTCCCAGTACAGTTTCCTAAAGATGTTCAGGAATTAGGGGGGGCTCCAGAAGATGTTTATTTAGATATGAGCCTTGTTCAAAAAGAATTTAATAAGACGCAGTATGTGCCTTTTGAGGAAGGCTTGGCCAGAACCATAGAATGGCAAAAAGCACTTTACTCTCTGACATAACGGCGAAATTATGACATCGTGTTCGATATCAATTGGGGCGATATTATTTTAATATAGGATAGCAAATAAGGGAAAATGATGATTAAGACTCTTATTGAAAAAGCGGCAATACGTTGCAATTACGACCATATTGTAGGGGACTACTTGGAATTTGGTACATACAAAGGTCGCAGTGCAATCAATTCTTACATAGCACTTGCAAATACTTTCGAAAATCGTTTGGCCAACGAAACCTCACTTATGAGCGCTGATCAAATAAATGATTGCAAAGAGCAATGGAATAAAATGCGTTTTATTTGCTTTGATTCATTTCAAGGACTACCAGAAATGTCAGGCATCGACCTGGACGGAGACGATTTCCTTCCGGGACAATACGCCTGCTCCAAAAAGGACGTTGTGGCGAATCTTGAAAAAAGTGGCATTGACTTAAAAAAGTTTCACTTTGTAGAGGGCTGGTACAAAGACACCTGTGTGCCAGCCACAAGGGAAAAAATGAGCATAAAACATGCTTCGATCTGTTGGATTGATTGCGACATTTACCAGTCGACAATTGAGGTGCTTAATTTTATTAAGCCTCTGATTGTTGACGGAACAATCCTCGTGTTTGACGATTGGTTTTGCTATCGCGGATCACCCTACAGAGGCCAGCAAAAGGCATTCGGTGAGTTTAAAGAACAGCTTCAACGTGAGGGGGATGGGTGGGTCTTCAACGAGTTTCAGCGAGAGGCGAGTGCGAGAGTTGCGTTCTTCTGCAACCGTGTCCTCGATTAATATATTTATCCGGACAGGAGACTTTTACTCCTTTTAATAATGAATATGCTTAATAAACAACTAATGAAGACTGAATCGTTCTATTGTCTACATGTTTTGCATGATATAAATTCTTCTAAGAGTGTTAGCTGGTTGTGTATAGAAAAAACAATCGAAGGAAATATTTTATGTTAAAAATTATTGTAACAGGTGCAAACGGATTAGTCGGATATGCTATTCGTCAGATAAATTTGCCCAGTACCACATTTCTGACTCGAGAAGATGTTGACCTTACAGACTTTGCGGCCACTAAAAATAAATTCGAAGAGCTTAAGTCTGAAATCGTGATCCACCTTGCCGCTCAAGTCGGTGGTATCGGCGGTAATTTGATCCATTCAGGCGAGTACTTTCGCAACAATATTTTGATCAACACCAATGTACTTGAAAGCGCTCGGATTGCAGGCTGCAAAAAGCTTATATCGTTTATGTCAACTTGCGTATTTCCAGACAAATGCGTTTACCCATTAAACGAGAAAGACTTACATAACGGACCGCCTCACCCATCCAATTTTGGATATGCGTACGCTAAGCGTATGCTTGAAGTTCAGAGTAGTGCTTATCGCAAAGAGTGGAACTGTAACTACATAGTTGCCATACCTACGAATATCTATGGTCCAAATGATAACTTCAGCCTGACCGAAGGCCATGTTGTGCCTGCATTGATTCATAAAACTTATTTAGCAAAGATAAATAAAACGGATCTTAGTGTGTGGGGTAGTGGTGATCCATTGCGCGAGTTTGTTTATTCGGCTGATATCGCAAAGCTGACCTTATGGGCAATTGAAAATTACTCCGACGACACACCGATTATCTTTACTTCTGGAATCGAGGTCAGCATTCGTGAACTCACAGAGATCGTTGCAAAAAAAATGAAGTATGAAGGTAAAATAATATTTGATTCAAGTAAGCCTGATGGTCAATATCGGAAACCATCGGATACGACCAAGTTAAAAAAATACCTTCCTGAGTTCCATTGGACCTCTATAGAAGAAGGCATCGAACGAACTGTCGAATGGTTCCAAAGTAACTATCCAAAAATTCGACTATAAATGCCCATGAATAATAATATTAATAACGACGGTATAAACTCTCTTTCGGTACAGGATTTTGAAAAAGCTTTCGGGGAAGCACTGACCCCATTTGTGGCAGATCGAATTCGTAAATACTCATTTCAGTACACTGAGTTTTCCCCTGAAGAAAATGAAGCCCTAATAATAAAAATCGTAGAAACATTGTTTGACCTGAACATTGTTCGCTCAGGAGAGCATAGGATCGACCAGTGGGAAAGCGGTTGGGGAGAAAACCTCGATCTAATATTGAAGAACCCAATAAAAAACATTAATACAATTATTCCGAAATATTTTAATAAATACGGGGCAGTTCGTTGGATAGGAAGGTTCATCAGGCCCATCTCTGAACAGTTTGAGTACCGTTCGCTTGCGGTCATTCAAGACTGGCTTTTTGATCAATACCTGCGAGATGCTGCCGCAATATATGAGTTTGGTTGTGGGACCGGTTATAACTTGCTCCGTGCTCGAGACTTTAACTCGAAAGCAAGCCTCTGGGGCTTGGACTGGGCTACAGCATCCCAGAGAATTATCGCCCAACTCGCCAAGATCGGTTTTGATTCGGACATTCATGGTCATAAGTTTGACTATTTTAACCCGGACGAAGCGTTCCGGCTGGCACCTCAATCTGTAATCTATACTGTGGCCTCCCTCGAACAAGTTGGGTCGCGCTGGAGTAAGTTTATTGCGTATATTTTAAGAAATCGTCCCAAGCTTTGTATACACATTGAACCTATTGCTGAATTGCTCGACTCTAACAAACTCATTGATTATCTCTCCATCGAGTATTTCAAAAAGCGTAACTATCTCCAAGATTTCCTGAGTGGTTTGCGTCAACTCGAAAAGGACGGGAAAATACATATCCACCGTGCGCAACGCACCAATATTGGGAGCCTTTTCATAGAAGGATATTCAGTGGTGGTTTGGTCTCCTGTTTAATTTGGGGAAACTGGTTTATTCCTTTTGCGTTGAGTGCTATCCTTGAGTGAGTCTTTGTGTACTTTGTTGGCCGTAACCGACTTTTTACTTACGCTTCGTTCTGGCATAGTGGTTATTTAACACGCTTGATATGGGTTGTTCGTGGACTGCCGGGCAGCAGTCATTGCAGAGATACGGCACCCCAGATATTTTTTAATACGGATTATGGTTGCCAATTCACATCAGAAACCTTCACCAGCGTAATTAATGCGCAAACAACACCCGATTCGTCTAAAGATCAGGGATGCCAATGAGTTCAAAATTAGCTGAGGTCTCCATTCCCGGAACCTTTCAACATGAGTACTCCGAGTACCAGGCGAGGCGTCATGAATTATGGGAACGCAATTCTGTAATTCTGGATCGGTCTTGGGGAGGGTACTACCGCACCCGACTAAAGCAGGTATATCGTTTTTCCATTCCAGAGGGTTCTTCTGTTCTTGAGATAGGTTGCGGAAGAGGAGACCTCTTAGCCGCATTAAAGCCCTCACTAGGCGTTGGAGTCGATTTTTCCGAGAGCATGGTCTCACTTGCACGGCAGCGTCATCCCAACATGGAGTTTATCGTTGCCGATGCCCACGAACTAAATCTTGTAGGCCGAACTTTTGATTACATCGTAATTTCGGATGTGGTCAATGACCTATGGGATGTACAAGCGGTAATCGATCGGATAAAGATCTGTTGTATGCCGCAAACTCGCCTCATTTTTAATTACTTCAGTCACCTATGGGGGGGTGTACTTCGTCTTGCGCAGAAGTTGGGTGTGGCAACACCGAGCTTACCCCAAAACTGGCTTACGCAAAAAGATATGATTAACCTTCTAGAATTGTCCGGATTCCAAGCATTACGCGTTTGGGGAGAAGTGTTGGTTCCACTGAAAATTCCATTTATCTCGGATTTCGCAAATCGCTACTTGTCCAGAATAAGCCCATTTCGCTTCTTCTCTTTCGCTAATTTTCTTCTCGCTCGCCCAAGCCCGAAACCACGAAAAGAGCGATGTACCGTCTCTGTAATTGTAGCCGCCCGTAACGAAGAGGGGCACATCACTGATTTGATGGCCAGGATTCCTGAAATGGGCGGCGGGACTGAAATCGTTTTCATTGAAGGACATTCATCTGACGATACCTATGGTGCTATCGAACGTGAGATCGCAAAAAACCCTCATCGTCGCTGCAAGTTACTTAAGCAGCCGGGGAAAGGTAAAGGGGACGCGGTGCGATTCGGATGTGCCGCAACATCTGGCGATATTTTGATGGTACTTGATGCAGATATTACCGTTCCGCCCGAGGATCTCCCGCGTTTTTACAATATAATTGCCTCCGGCAATGCCGAGTTCGTAAACGGTGTGCGGCTCGTCTATCCCATGCAAGACAACGCGATGCGATTCGCGAACCTGGTGGGCAACAAGTTTTTCTCCTGGGCATTCAGCTGGTTATTGGGACAACCCATTCGCGACACCCTCTGTGGCACGAAGGCAATATGGGCAGATGACTATCAAAGGCTTGCGGATAACCGCGCCTACTTTGGCAATTTTGACCCCTTTGGTGATTTTGATCTCTTGTTTGGCGTAGCCAAACTCAATCTCAAGATCATGGAAGTGCCGATACGTTATCGTGCTAGGCGTTATGGTGAAACCAATATCCAAAGATGGCGTCATGGCTGGTTGTTGTTGAGAATGGCGGTTTTTGCTGCTCGCCGCATCAAGTTCGTATGAAAAACATTGGTATAACGATTCTTAAACATCTCATAGAACATCCGTTGACCCGTGGCTTGTCTGTAGACGATCCACAAACCACACTGCTGCGACGCAACATTATTCAGAAAAAGGCTTTTCTTCATGCTCTGTATTCTGAATGGTACCTCCGTTTAGTCACTGCGCTGCCAAATAAAGGTACGGTGCTTGAACTTGGATCAGGTGCTGGGTTTTTCTCAGATTTTAGGACAGAGGTGATTACAAGCGATATCATCCCAACCCCCAATAACCAGCTTGTGGTTGATGCTTGCCGGCTACCTTTCCCGGATGACGTTCTAGTCGGCATCGTTATGACAGACGTATTTCATCACATACCGGACGTAAAGAGTTTCATCAATGAGGCGACGCGTTGCGTTCGTCCCGGTGGTAAGGTTCTGATGATTGAACCGTGGAGAACTAATTGGTCGCAGTGGATTTATACCCGCCTCCATTCAGAGCCATTCATTCCCTCTGCCGGTTGGGACATTCCGCAGTCAGGGCCATTATCTGGGGCTAACGGGGCCTTGCCATGGATCGTATTTGAAAGAGATCACAAGATATTCGAAGAAAATTATCCAAATTGGCAAGTGGTGAACGTCGAACTCATGATGCCTTTTTGCTACCTCGTATCTGGAGGGGTTTCTTGCCGCTCGTTAATACCCGGTTGGACCTATAATTTTATCAGAAGACTGGAACAACAGCTTGACCAAAAGCGCTGGGCCCTGTTTGCGTTTATTGAACTGAAGTTGCGCTATTGATCGTTAATAAAAACAGATTCGCAAAAGTCATTTAGCTTAACCCTAACGTTGCAAAAGTCGGAGAATTTCAGAGCCGCGGCGTCAAGGGTGAAGCCGTAATAGTTCTACTGCGAACCCTTGACAACAAAGGATCTGGAGTTCTCCGGCTTTCCCGAAGGGTAAAAAACATGGCGAAAATCGGCCAAGATC
>Ga0180009_10002702_pt1 | contig 20761 bp, 16 predicted proteins | sample OS_PC_MetaG_FD_123537 | JGI IMG/M metagenome (GOLD analysis project Ga0180009, IMG submission 123537) | Groundwater microbial communities from the Aspo Hard Rock Laboratory (HRL) deep subsurface site, Sweden - OS_PC_MetaG | ecosystem: Environmental > Aquatic > Deep subsurface > Groundwater...
AAAGGTACTGTGTTTCAAGAAACGCATGAATCCTCCTGGAGCTCCTGGAAACCATCCATGGCTTCCAAGGTTCTTGAAACACAATACCTTCGGGGCTGAGCGGAAATCAAACTGAATAGATACAAAATTTATTCGTTTCAAACAGGTTGATCGAGCGTAACCGTTTTGCAGATCCGAAACCCCCCGGGCGGTTCCTGGAAACCATCCGTTTCCGGAAAGTACGGCCAGTCCATTGGCTGGAAGAAGAGCGGTCAGGGGAATTTGGAAGTAACTATTTGATATGCTGTCAGAAATAGTATATTGATCCCGCTTTTCTGAATGGTTCCGGCGAACGATTATTCTAGATTTTATCCGCTTGAAATACTAGGATGGTTGAAGAAACCGACTCAGGTTCCGTTTTCCAGTCAATCAGGTCACGCTCCCCGGGTTGCACCGGTGAGTGCTGAAGTCATCTGTCCGTTTCAGCATGATGTCTGAATCAACCTGAAAGAAATACCAAAGAGGAATATGATACCGAAAACGATCATGTTTAATTACACAGAAATCCAGTTCCTGCAGATTCTCGCGGAAAGCAGCCTGTCGCGGCTTCTCCTCTCCGGTTTGATACTGATCCTGGGATTGATCCTGGTTGAAATCCTGATCCGGTCTTTCATGAATCAGACCGTGCCACCGGCCGGGGCGCCAACCCGGCTTTTCTGGCGGAGCAACCACCTGCTCATCCCCGCGCGGGTGGTTTTTTTCGCCATCCTGCTGAGATTTGCCGAGATTCCCTTGCATCTGGTCCTGTTACAGGAAAAATATCTCAGGTTCCTGGAAGGGGTGCTGATCCTGATCCCCTGCACCTGGATGCTGCTTTATGTGGCCAGAGGGTTCAATGCGCTTTTCGCGGCCCTGCCCCCGGCGGTCCAGGACGGGACCACGCTTAAACTGGTGCGACTGAGTAAAAACCTGTTTCGATTCTTCATCCTGATCGGTGCGGTTTCTGTGTTTGTGTCTTACCAGAAAGATACGTTTGTGATGTCGTTTTTTGAGTCATCCAGCTGGCGTTTTCTGATGCTCTTTCTATTGATGCTGTTTCTGTGGGCAATCAGCCAGACGGCTGGCAGAATTCTCCTGCGATTCAGTGAAGTGGCAAGCGACACGCAAATCGGTCCCCGATTGCGGTTACTGATGAATTCCCTGTTGTGGCCGGTTCGATTGCTGCTGGTGGCGCTGGTTGTTTATACGATTCGGTTGACCGTGACCCTGTCCGGGAATATGGATCGGATTTTTGAACAGGCCATCGGGATCATCACCATTATTGCAGTACTGGCCTTTGTATACAAGATTCTTGATATCGTTGAGTTTGAACTGAACCGATATGTGGACCGGGGGGATAACCTGCTGGATAAAAGCTTTACCCAAATGGTCAGGCTGGTACTGCGGTTCCTGGTTCTGATCGTAGCCGCGATCTTTCTGATCCAGACCCTGTCGGGTAAACCTGTCACGACCCTGATTGCCGGTCTGGGAATAGGGGCATTGGCCATCGCCCTGGCAGCCCAGGATACCCTGAAGAACCTATTTGCGAGTATTATGATTATGGTTGACAAGCCGTTTGCCATTGGACAGCGGATTTTGATTGATGGGTTTGATGGAATTGTTGAATCGGTCGGATTCCGGTCAACCCGCATCCGGACACTGGCCAGTCACCAGGTCACGATTCCGAACGAAAAAATGGCGGGGAACAGTATCGAAAACGTTGGGGAGAGACGTCATATCAAGCGGGTCAGCAACATTGGTGTGACCTACGATACCTCCCCTGCCAAGGTTGAAAAAGCGCTCCAGATTATCCGGGAGATTCTGGCGGATCACCAGGGGATGCATCCGGATTTCCCTCCCCGGGTCTTTTTTGACGAGTTTAATGATTACGCCCTGAACATCAAAATGACCTACTGGTTCCACCCGGCCGACTTCTGGTCATACAGTGCTTTTTCCGAAGAGATCAATCTGCGGATCATGAGGGCCTTTGAGGCGGAAGGGATTGAATTTGCATTCCCCACCTCAACCACCTACCTGGCTCAGGATGACCGGCGACGCCTGAAAATTGATGTTGATCTGAAGCGTGCAGCAGAAAGCCCGGATGACAACGCCTCAAACAACGAAACAGCGAGATAACCGCCCATGAGCACGTTTTATCAGGACCTGGCTGCCCATTTCAAAAAGACCTTTGACCCGGGTGCCATCAGTCGGTTCGCTGCTGAATGGATGATGAACGTTATCATCGCTCTGATGGTGCTGCTGGTTTTTTTCCTGGTCTGGAAAGTCGGCAGCCGGAGTCTCCGTGCTGTTTTGAGTCGCAGTCGTCTGGATAAAACCTCGGTGGCGTTTATAGAAACGGTGGTGAAGTATGGGTTGCTCATGATTGCAGCGATATCCGCACTCAATTCGATGGGTATTCAAATGTCTGCCGTCATGGCTTCTCTGGGTATTGCCGGTTTAACCATCGGGTTTGCAGCCCGGGATGCTTTGTCAAACCTCATTTCCGGGATCCTGATATTTATCGACCGCCCCTTTGTCATTGGCGATCTGGTGGAAATAGAGGGGATATACGGCCTGGTTGACAGGATCACCTTGAGATCCACCCGGGTGATTACCATGGATGGAAAGATGATGGCGGTTCCCAACACGGAAATTATCAATAAGACGGTTGCATCCTATACCAATTTTCCCCACCTGAGACTGGATATACCATTCACCGTTGCCGTGACGGAAAACCTGAACCGTGTTCGCAGCCTGGTGCTCTCCCTGATCGAGAATCAGGATGAATTCATGGATCGACCTGCTGCCCGGGTTCTGGTGACCAGTTTGAACGATTACAACAATACCATGGAATTACAGGTCTGGCTGAAGGATGAACGGCAACATCTGGAAAAACGGGCCGAACTCAGGGAGAAGATCTTCAATACCCTGACTGCCGCGGGGGTGGAAATGCCCTTTCAGACGATTTCAATGACCCCTCTGGAAATAAAACAGCCAGACACAGCTCCCGATTTTATCGGATCGAAAAAGGCAGAGAATCGGTAACACTTCACCTGTATACGCCCCAAAGGTATATTGTGTTTCAAGAAACGCATGAATCCTCCTGGAGCTCCTGGAAGCCATCCATGGCTTCCAAGGTTCTTGAAACACAATACCTTCGGGGCTGAGCGAAAATTGAACTGAATAGATACGGGAATCATTACCCAAAACCATGACAATGGGGAATTGCCTCACCATTCACCCATCCGGTGTTGAGGTTTTTGGCTTTCAATGCAGGCACTGTCGACAATAAGGGGACAATTGGCAGATCATCCCGATATGGATTCCATATTTAAATCGTTGCAGGGTTTTTGTGAAACGTTTTATAAAAACTGGCATGCTGAAAAACAGCAAATGTTTACTGAGTATAACGCCGGTATAAAACAAAGTGTCACAACCGCCCTGAACCAGATTGACACGACCCATCCAGCCAGTGAAATACTGATTTCCCTCTGGGATGGATTGGTGATTCTCCTGGAGAAGATCCAACAGGAGGCCCAATTCAATTCTTTTGCCGAATTTGAAGAAAAAGAGATCCTGAATCACTGGTCCAAATTTTTTAATCAGTCTCTACAAGCACTTCCTTCAACGGTTCAGATCCCGCTCGCGCCCGAGTTCTGGAAAATGGACCCCAGCGACGGTCTCCGGGTCCGGATTCAGAAACAGATAAAAAGGGTTCAAACGCGGGTTTCAGAAAAAACCGTGCGGGTGATGAACCGATTCAGAAGGACCCCGGTTGAATTGCCTGTGCGCCAGCGGGTTTTTCCGCTCCCGGATTTTGCGCATTTCTATGTTGCCTTGTCGTTTTCCGGCTTTATCATCCAGGAGTGGGAGCGCTATCTGCAGTTCATGCGGACATCCCTCCATACCGTCCGGGGACTCATCAAAGAGATTGGATCCAGCATGATTTATTTTGAAGCCGGAGAAGCCTCATGGCAGGCCCCGGATTCAGATGAAATCCGGTTGTCCATCGATTCCTGTCTGAAGAAACTCAAAGATCTGGATGCGTTGGATCTGTCTCTGGCATCGTTCTTCACCGATTCGCTGGGTCGTTTTGAGCAATGGACACTCCGTGAATCCGAGTCATGGGCGCAAAACGGGTCGCGGGCCGGCACGATCCTGTTACCGAACAAACGGTTCGGTCGGCACCAGATCCAGCTGAAAAACCGCTTCATCAGAAAAGGCTTTCTACAGAAAAGAGAGCCCTGGATCAATCATCTGGTCAATGAAGAAGAGGACTGGCGTGAAGAAATATACCTCTTTCAACTCATTTTCAAGACAGGCGCCCAATGTCTAAAAACGATTGCCACCATCCATCAGGATCTGACCACCCAGCTGATTCCGGAATTTCATCAGGCAGAGGAGGCGATTACAGAATCAGTGTCACTGATACAGGGCAGTGCCGGTCAGGCAGATGAGGAAACAATGAAAAATTCCCTTCGCAAAGAGAGTTTTTCCCTGAACCGAAGCCTGAAGCGACAGCTGCTGCCTTCCCTGGCGGACCGTCTGCTTTCCAACCGGTCCGTTCCGGCAATAACGGAATTTCTGGACTATTCCCAGGCGGCCGTGGGCCAGCTTCCGGAAAAAATGCGGGTCTATCAGGTGAAAGATATGACGCAGATACCGCCGAATTCAGAAATGGTCGAGTTGCCCATCCGTGATCTGGTTGAAAAACAAATCCTGATAAAATTTAAAACCGGTGCTGACAAATTGCTGGCGGAATTGAACGAAACCCTCGAAACCGCCCTGATACGGGTATCAGAGATCGAACAGATTGTGAGCTTTACCGGTGAATCCGCGCTGAAACTGCTTGAAGCCGACGCCTTTGACCCGGAGGCAACCCGTACGGCCGTTGATGGCCTGGGACGGGCAGTGGAAAAAATATCCTCCCTGGTCGCAGATCTGCGGAACGCCACCACTGAGACCGGTAGCGGTCTGATCCAACAGACCCGCTCCTTCATCCAGGAAATTGAGAACCTGATCCACAATGAGAAGCTGATTCAACTTCATTTTCAAATTGTCCGGACACAGCTGAAGCATCGGTTCCTGAATCTTCGCCGTTCTCTCTGGGCCCGTATGACCACTGCAGTGCGGTCTGGCTGGACTATTGTCGTGCACTCACTGGCATGGGTCAAAGGGCGCATGCAGAAGGTGAAGGTAGTCACGGGATTTGCAGACGAGATCGATAATTCAGAGGAAAAACTGCAGCGACAGCTGGCCCAGACCTGGCAGACCATCGAAACCCTGCCCTATATCTACGTCCGGCTGTTCAGCCTGGAGCCCCTGGTGGACGATCAGTTCTTTGCGCAGAGGGAAACGGAGATGGCGCAGTTGCAGGCGGACTTCAGTCTCTGGAGCAATAATCAATACATGATCACAGCCGTAATTGGCGAGAGAGGGGCCGGTAAAACGACACTGGTCAACATGGCCGAGAAAAGGATTTATTCCGATCTCCCGACCGTCTGGATTCACGCGGCCAGAGTCGATGCGACCGTTGAGCGGTTTCTGAAGCTGTTCAGGGAGATTTTCACGGATTTCAACGGATCCAGTTTTTCAGATCTGGAGGTCTATCTGGCAGCCTTGAAAAAACCGACCGTCTGCGTGATCAAAAAACTGCATCTGCTGTTTTTAAAGACAATCGACGGATTTGATTTGATTGAGCAGCTGCTTCTTCTGATGAACCGCACATCGAAAAAAGTCTACTGGATTGTCACCTGCAACCAGCACAGCTGGGACTATCTGAACCGGGTGATTGGGATCGGGAGCCATTTTCCCAGCATCATCCAGTTTTCAAGTATGACCGGGAGCGAGCTCGAAGATGTCATTCTCAGGCGACACAAGGTTACCGGGTACAAGCTGTTATTTCAGGCAGACCGCAAAATCCAGGCCAACCGGCGCTATAAAAAAGCCACCACCGAACCGGACAGGCAGAAAATCATCAGCGACATCTTTTTTAAACAACTGCAGGAATCCGCCCAGGGAAATATCACCATGGCCATTCTGTTCTGGCTCCTGTCCATCCGGAAGATTGACCGGAACAGGCTGATCATGAACGCCCATATCGACCTGGATTACCTTTTCTTGAATCAGCTCTCACAATCCGAGCTGTTTTCACTGGGATCCCTGGTTCAGCATGAAATACTGTCCGAAGCAGACCATGCCCGCATCTTCCTGCAGAATGAGATCAAAAGCCGTCAGCAGCTGAAAATTCTTGCCAACAAGGCCATTCTGGTTGAAGATCCGCCCGGTCAGTTTAAAGTCAATCTGGCCATCTACCGCCCCCTGGTTCAATTGTTAAAACGGAATAAAATCCTGTACTGAGGAGATCATGATGCGGAAATTCATTGTCGGTCTATTGCTTGTTCTGACCGGACTGCTCTATCTGACTGTGGCGGGGGCATCTGCGCCGTCGCAGGCTGCTGATCACACCAGTGCTGTCAAGGTTGCCCCCAATCCTCAGACCGATACCACTGCCCCGATAGCGACGGCTCTGAAAAAAACCACCCCCAAGATCGCCTGGTCCATTTCCATGGGAAAAATCCTCTGGGCCATACTGATTCTGATGATTGCCTATCTCATCATTAAATATGTCACCATTATCCTGGAACGTCTGGCAAATCGCTGGGTTAACCTCCGCCTGTCCATCAAGCGGCTGATTCCCTTTATCCGGGTTGCAGGCTGGACATTTATTATCTATACCGTCATCGCCGATGTGTTTGCGCCCCCCATAGAAACACTGCTGGCATTGACCGCATCAGCCGGTATCGCTCTTGGCTTTGCTTCCCAGGATATTCTGAAAAATATTTTTGGCGGGATCATGATCCTGCTGGACAGACCCTTTCAGGTGGGTGACAAAATACAGGTCAAGGACCATTACGGCGAGGTTTTGCAGATCGGCTTGCGGACCGTGCGGATCGTCACCGCGGATGACTCGGTTGTCTCTATCCCCAACAGCGATGTCGTCAGTCAGCCCGTTTCCAATGCCAACAGCGGTGAGTTCAACTGCCAGGTCGTGGCAGAGTTTTTCCTTCCCTTCGATCTGGATCTGATCTTGCTCAAGAAACTGGCTTTTCGCGCCGCTGCCGTATCCCGCTATGTCTACCTGAATAAGCCGATCAGTGTCATATTCAAAAACGAGGTGTCCCAGGGTCGATCGATATTGAAAATGCGGTTGAAGGCGTATGTTCTCGATATCCAGTTTGAACACCCGTTCGCCAGTGAAATGACAGAAATTGTGATGACTGAACTGGTGAAGCGGAAAATGATTCCGGAACAGGGGGTTGCCGGCGGTCAACCGGAAGTGGCATCTTTGGAACCATCGCTGCCGATCTGACTGCCACGGGTTCCCTGGCCGCCTTTTTTCAGGCTCTCATCAATAAAACAGTAAGGATCCACATCCCGGGAAATATCCTGACCGGAGCTGTCGGACACTGCCAGGCACCCCCCGCAGACGGGGCGAATAACGCAGCCCTCGCAACCGGAAGATCCCCGCCGGTAAGCTGTTGCCTCGGCGGAATCATATATCGCCGTCAGGCTCTGCTGATAAATGTTGCCAATACAGGATGGAAATTTTCGGCAGGCGTGCACTTCCCCGTCCGGCAACAGCGAGACAAAGTTAAAGGCCGCCCCGCATCCGAAACCGGTGCATCCCCCTCGCAGGGGCTGGTTTTCTTCGTATTGGAGGATGTTAAACAGGGATTCCTTAAAACTGAGACAGGGGTTGTTTTCTGCCGCATGGGTATATTCAACCAGAAAATCGCGGTAGGCGCTCACCTCTGCGCAGGCCAGGGAGGCACCCTCGCCAACCATGGAAAGGCGATTGAAGGTAAACAGATCGGTTCTGTCTCTCAACACCTCGGCCAGTGGCAACACCTGATCCATGTTTGCCCGGGTCAACGTCAGCATCACCATCGCATAGATGCCCTTCTCCCTTAAACTGTCCAGAAATCCCAAGGCACGCGCATAACTTCCCCGGCCCCGAATCATGTCGTTATGCTCCTGAAGCCCTTCCAGACTGATCTGGTAAAACTCCGGCATCTGGATGGCTATCAGTTCCCGGATGATCTTGTCCGGCATGGGGTTGCCCAGTATCGCCGTTAAAAACCCCCGCCTGGCAGACTCTCGATATAGCTCCAGAAAATCCGGGTGGAGCAGGGGGTTGCCCCCGGAAAAACTGACCTGGGCCTGAACGTGATTGATTCTGGTGAATCGGTCCAGTTGATCCAGCACCATTAACCCCTGCTCCAGTGAAACCGCTTTCCGATCACTGCGGTCATAGCAGTGTTTGCAGGCCAGGTCGCATTTCTGGGTGATGTGCCACTGCAGTGTGAAATAGGCGGTGCGGCGAAATTCTGCTGCCCCTTCGAAATCGCCCTCGGGAAAATCCACCGGTCTAACCAGTCTGGAGACCGGCTCCAGGATAAGTCCCCTGCTGGCGGCCCGAGACAGGATCTGGCGGATGTCCCGTACCGACACCCCGGCTTCCTGGGCGACTGCTTCGGCCACCAGTCCCTCAACCACTATTTTAAGGGCCAGCAGATCGTGATTGTCTGCCACTGCCAGGGTCGTCTCGTCCCCTGCAGGCTGTCGGAAGACGAGGATGACCTCTTCCGCGGGTTCCGGAACCGTAGCGGGATCATGCAGAAGATTCACCAGGTGTTTCCATTGCAGGGGCAGGACCTGCAGCGTGGGATTGATCACCGGTTCATCGGTCGGTGGAGAAAAAGAGATGTCACTGGTGCGGACAACGGTTGATGCCAGTTCAATGCGCGCCAGGTCTCCCAGATAGGGGAACCGGTGAACAGCATGGGCATTTTCTGAGAGCAGGTCGGGGAAGGTTGAGATGTCGATGCCCTCTGGGTCAACTTCGGGATAGAGTGAGCAACAGACAGGAAACACATCTTGCAGCGATCTGGTCCGTTCATTCACCATAGACGCCTTTCACGTCCTGTTGTTGTTTCGTGAAAAGCCGGTAACCATGGGGGTCACCGGCTTCCTGAAATTGAGTATGCAACTGCATACTGAGTGTTTAGCTGCTTCAGCCACTTCCGGCTTTTTTCTTCTTTTTTTCATCATCGGTACCTACAGTACCGCTTTTGGTGCCCGTTCAACCACTGGCAGGCTTTTCAGTACCAACTGTACTTTTAGTCGCCGTTCAGCCGCTGCCCGCTGGAGCGGATTTTTCCACGCCAGTGCCCCCGGCACCGGTCGTTCCGGTTCATCCGCTTCCTGAATTGGTGCAACCGGTCAGGGCGGCACCCCCTGCGCCGATCAAGCCAACAATGCTCAATCCGGCCAGAAATTTCTTAAAGTCCAGGCTATCCATACTGTTCTCCTTTTCAAATTTGAAAGCTGCAGTCAATCCTGAAACATGACAAACCGCATTCCTGTTGCTTTGGAATACAGGTGAAATTTACCGGGCCCCCCTTTTTTTGTCAAGGTCTATAAATATACAATGTCGTTAAATTAAGGGGCTTTTCTCAATTGTCAGAGCACCATAGGGGTGTCATTGCAAGAACCTTGGAAGCCATGGAGGGTTTCCCGGAGTTCCAGGATGGATTTATGCGTTTCTTGAAATGACATCCCTATGGTGTGGAACAGGGTTAAGTTGACGACATTGTATAAATATAGGAAATCGCGATATAATGATTATAGATCCTTTGGGGGTAGCCAGAAAACGACAAATTCGCAGCAAGCCGTAAAAACGCCATCCCAGCGATTGCCAGGGTTCAAAGGGGTTTGAAAGGCGGCTTTTTGGGGCACGATGAAACCCCCTGATCAGGCCACCGTAAAAAGGACACCAGGAACCAGCGGTTTAATGGATTCTATTCAAACGCCTGAAATTTTCTCATGAATTTTCGGTCAATATAGTCTTTTATGGAAAAGGCCAGTCTGCCCTTGAATGTCACCCGGTTTTTGTGAAAGACACCCTGGCCACCACCCAGATTATAGATCAGCAGGTAGTCACCCCCCGGGTCAAAGGCCTGCAACGATTTTCCTTCAAGTCGCGCCAGCAGGTTATGCAACAGGACCGTGTTCTGCCGGACGGCATACACCCCCACTTTATTCAAGGGCCGGGGCAGGAAATGGATGCAGTCGCCGCCTCCGAACAGTTCCGGGTAGGTCTCGTTTTGAAGAAACTGATTGACAGCCAGTCCTCCGTCCGGTCCGACCGGCAGGCCCGAATCGGCAAAGAGCGTGGATGGACGGACCCCGAAAGCCAGGACTACCAGGTCCAGTGCCACCGTTTTCCCGGATGCCAGTATGATCTGGTGATCGCTGATTACCCTGGCATAGTCGTCCTCCAGGATCTGGATACCGCGCCGGGTCAGAATCTGTCTGATCTTTTGTCCGATTGGAGGAGAAAACCTGGAAAAAAATTCACTCCCTGAAAAAATGGTGATATTGGGCATGATGCCCTTCTGTTTTCTGACGAGCTGCCAGATATTTCCCGAAATCTCAGCTGCAGAGGGACCCCCGCCGATGATACCGATGGCGATCCGGTCAGCAGCCGTCCGCTGGATGATCTCTTTCTGCAGTGCCTGCAGCCGTTCAATCGGTTTTGAGGCAAAAACCTGTTCGGCTCCTTCAACCACGCCGGTCTGTGGAACAAAGCTCCCTGCATTGCAGGAAAGCACATCATACCTCAATGCACGGCCGGATTTCAAATGAACCATTCTATTTTCCGCTTCAATCCGGACAGCAGTGTCCAGGACAAAGATTCCTCCCTGTTTCTCAACGACGCGTCGTGTTCTGAACCGGATATCATCGGGGGTATAGGTTTTTCCAAGCATGCCCGGACCCATCCCCGAATAATAGTGATGTTCCGATGGCGCGATGACCGTCAGTTCATGCCCCCGTGCTCTGATATGCTCAATATTGGCCAGTGTTGCCATATGGGCATGACCACCGCCAATCAGGACCAGTTTTTTATTCATCATTTTATGTGATCGCTTCCTTGACTATCCATGCCAGCGGCATTCTCGACTTATGGCTGAAATAGCACCCGCTGTAGTTTTTCTTTTCCCGTTGCAACGAGACTGTCCGTCTCATTGTACATGGCCTCATGTTGTTCAGACTGACATTTCCAAAGATACCCGCAACATCGATTTTCTCCGGAAACCCGTGTCCACGGTGATCGATCATAAGGAATCGACTTTTGTGTGTCAAGGTGAGATTCAACAATTCTCAGCCTGTCCATTGGAAACCCCTCAGCGGTGAATTTTGGCGGGTTGGATTCTGGAACAGCGTTTGAACGCACAACGAGTATAACGAATGGTGTTGTCTGAACGCGGCTGGTTTGAACAGACTTCCACAAAGACAGGATGGAACGGGTGGTATCGGTCATCAGGGGAATGGTTCCCCGACCGGCAGGGTGCTGATGGATGCCGGCACATCGCCATGTGGCCCGGCAACCACCCATCAGGACTTCAGGAGATATGGATCACTCCCAATCCTCCCATTCATCGGCTCTTATTTTGACTTTTCCACGGTCTCGCCTGTCAGAACGCTTGGCCAGTTTGGATTCAGGATCATATTCTTCCATTTTCAGTACCGTTTTTCTCCGTTTAGTAGAAAAATCTAATTCTAAAAACTCGTCGTGATGGTTGGGCGATTTGCCACGTGTTTTTTTCTTCATTGTTTTTTCTTGTTTATTCAAAGCGCAATGGTTTATATCGTTTTTCCGTTTTCGAATACCGATCAACCATGAAAGCATCGTTCTGATCGACCTTTCACGCAGATCAAGGCTATTTATGACTCAAAAGAGCTGATTTTTCATGTTCGTCGGAACATGTCAGGGCTTCTAAAATAGCTTTATTACCCCATTGATTCAAAGTTATCGAAATTATCTGATCATATTGCAAACCCATTGTTTGAAATTACGTTCCAGGTTCCGGTTTGTAAAATCGGAACCGGTGATTCAAATATTTCCAGAAAAAGAACTTCCAGTTCTGATTCTGTCGTATCAGTGAACAGTTCGATACTGCTGTTCACCGGGCCCCCCCTGCCTGGCCAGGTGTTCCCGTTTATCACAATCCGTCTGTCCGGTTGGGACAAATGTCTTGTGAAAGGATTAGCCTTTGCAGATCGACGGGCATCAGCCCGGATGGCTGCCGTTCAATCATCAGCAGCTGACATTCCAGGTCCGATACCATAGCGGTTGCGGCGTCATCCATTTTTCAGAATCGTCTATGCAAGATTATGCCCAGTTAAGAACCTTATAACTGCAAACGGTGATAAAATCGTCTTTATTCCTTTTATCGAGCACACCCTCCATTTGAACAGGACTTCGGATATGATTTAACAGGCTTTTTCCCATGCCATCCATATTGATTCGGTATTCATGTTCCCCGGCGGTGGTAAGGGCGATCATGGTCACATTGTTCAACTGATCCCAATCACAGGGGATGATGATTCCTTTCAATCGTTTAAGTTTCCCCATGGCATCATCCTCCTCTGATATGTTCCTGAATTCAATATGGTATTAGAAAATCATGGTGTTTAATTAGTGATGTTTTTGTCGATGGACCTCAATGCTCCGGTATTTGCAAAATGGCTTCTCCCACCGAGTTTCGGTATGGTGGGATCCGTCTTCACGATAAATGACCAGAGCAGGTTCCACCCCCTGTCTGCAGGGGCATGAGTAACCTGGTTTCTCTTGTGACTGATGAATGTTTCAAATCCCATGCCAATTTACAAGTATATGATATATAAGTAAAAAAAATTAGATCAGGATGGGATTAGGACACCGCAGTTCCGAAAAATAGCAGCCTTTGGTCCCGTATCATCATCAACGTCCAGGTGAATCCATCTCCTGGGAAACAGGGTCAGGGTGATATCTGTTGAAGAGAGGCTCGACACAGAGATAGGAGCTCAATTTCAGTTTGAGACCGCGGGGCTGGTTTCAGGACAAGAGACATACCCTGCAGCAGACTTGGTGATTCCATAACTATCGGTATTCGGTATCGGGATCGTCCGTCCGGGATTCTGTGATGGCGGTGTAGTATTGAGGCATACGGTCTTTCATCAAATCCATTTCAACCTCACCGAGTTCAATGACCATCTCTTTTTGATCAGCGATGGCAAGATCAATTTCCGCGAAAATGATATCTTCCTGGTCGCTGGATGCCTGGGTAATGACCTCGCCCCATGGGTTGACGATCTTGCTCAAGCCGGTGTAGAGGGATCCGTTTTCCGTCCCCACACGATTTGCCCAGGCATAGAAAACCCGGTTTTCATACGCCCGGGCTTTGATCAGGACATCCGTTATTTCCTGCATGGCCATGGTTTCACTCGTCGGGACCACGATAAGCTGTGCTCCCAGGATGGCCAGGCTTCGGGCGCTTTCCGGGAACCGCTGGTCATAACAGATGTTGATACCAAGCCGGACAAAAGAAAGGTCGATCACGGAAAACCCCATATTACCCTTCAACAGAAACCGGTCGGCACCGAAAGCCGGCAGATGAACCTTGCGATAGCGGGGAAAATGACCGCTCACACCAAATACGCCGACGGTGTTATAGATGTCACCATCATCGTTTTCGATGAATCCGATTGCGGCTATCACCCCCAGTCGCCTGCAATGGTCATCCAGCGAGGTGATGACCGGACTGGTCTCTTCCAGGGCACTCTTCCGTGTGGTCTCGACATCATCAAACTGATATCCGCACAGGCTTAGTTCGGGGAAAACGACCAGTTCGGCGCCCTCCCCGGCGGCGAGATTCAGGATGTCAATCACCTTTTCATGGTTGGCCTGGATGTTTCCCAGTGCGATGTCGATCTGACAAAGGGCGATTCGAATCATGATGATTTCCCTCAGCCTTCTGTCGGTTTTAAGGCTTTGTCCTGCCTTACCATGACCAGTGTCACGGGACAACGGCGCACCAGTTTCTGGGTGGTGGATCCAACCAGCGTATCGACCAGCTCGGTCCGGCCCTTGTCAGCAACACATACCAGATCCGCTTCCACTTCAGGAGCCGCTTTAATAATTTCCTGAAAAGGCACGCCGGTGCGAATCAGATATCGTGTTGGACATTCACCGAGTTTATGCCGTGCCATGAGCTCGGTCATGTTCTTTTCTCTTTCTTTGTGCAACCGTTCAATCAGGCCTTCAAAGGAGAGTTTGTCCGTCAGGATCTTGAGCTTCTGATAGGTATAGGCGATGCCATCAATATCCCGTTGATTGATCACATGAATCAATATGAGTTCCGCCCCCAGTTTTTGAGCCAGGGTGGCTGCATGCGCCACGACCTGGTCCGAGTACCTGGAAAAATCGACCGCGGCCAGAATATTTCGGAAAGTTTTCATTTTTCTCCTTGTAGAATGATCACTGTTTCAACCTGTTTCCCCGGACAAAAAGATCCGGGGTCGATCAACGAAGGGAATTGGATCTGCTTCCTACTTCGGCTTTGCGTGTACGGTTCCCTCGGTCGTTATCAGCAGTCCGGAAACAGAAGCCGCATTCTGGAGAGCCAGTTTTGTGACTTTTGTTGGATCAATGATGCCTGCTTTGATCATGTCGACATATTTTTCACTGGCGGCGTCAAATCCGTGGCTTCCTTTTTTCTCCTTAATGGCGTTAACAATCACAGAGCCATCCAGCCCCGCATTGATTGCGATTTGTCTGGCCGGTTCTTCCAGGGCCCTGGCAATGATCCGGGCACCGATTTTCTCGTCACCGTCCAGTTTGGCGATCAGTTTCTCAACGGCCTTCTGGGTCCGGATATAGGCAACGCCGCCACCGGCGATGATACCCTCTTCCACGGCAGCCCGTGTTGCGTTCAAGGCGTCCTCCACCCGGGCCTTTTTCTCCTTCATCTCGGTTTCCGTGGCAGCACCCATCTTGATAATCGCCACTCCCCCGACCAGCTTGGCCAGTCTTTCCTGCAGCTTTTCCCGGTCATAGTCTGATGTGGTTTCACCCATCTGGACGCGCATCTGGTCGACCCTGGCTTTGATGGCTGCCGGGGCCCCCCCACCCCCAATGATCGTGGTGCTGTCTTTAGCCACTTTGATCGTTTCGGCCCGGCCGAGCTGGGACACCTTCAAGTCCTGGAGTTGCATCCCGCGCTCTTCAGAGACCACTTCGCCACCGGTCAGAATAGCAATATCCTCCAGCATCGCCTTGCGACGATCTCCAAAACCGGGGGCTTTGACCGCACAACATGTCAAGCGGCCTTTCAATTTATTCACCACCAGGGTCGCCAGCGCTTCTCCGTCAATGTCTTCCGCGATGAGTACAAACGGTTTCCGTTCTTTGGCGATCTGCTCGAGCAACGGCAAAATATCCTTCATATGGGAGATTTTTTTCTCACTCAATATAATATAGGGGTTCGATAATTCACATTCCATATTCCCGGTGTCGGTCACAAAATAGGGAGAGAGATAGCCCTTGTCGAACTGCATCCCTTCCACCATTTCCAGGGTGGTTTCCATCCCCTTGGCTTCCTCAACTGTAATCACGCCGTCCTTGCCAACCTTCGCCATCGCTTCAGCGATGATGTCGCCGATGGCAGCATCGTTATTGGCAGAGATGGTGCCGACCTGTGCGATCTCCTTGTTGTTTGCCACCGGTTTGGAAAGTGACGCCAGCCCTTTGACAACCACCTCAACCGCCGCATCGATGCCCCGTTTCAGTTCCATCGGGTTGGACCCTGCAGCAACACTTTTGACGCCCTCTGCGAAGATCACCTGGGCCAGCACTGTAGCGGTGGTTGTGCCGTCGCCGGCGCCATCCGAGGTTTTGCTGGCGACCTCCTTGACCATTTGCGCCCCCATGTTTTCAAGCTTGTCATCGAGCTCGATCTCCTTGGCCACGGTGACACCATCTTTTGTTACCAGCGGGGCACCGAAGGATTTTTGAATGATGACATTCCGTCCTTTGGGTCCCAGGGTGATTTTGACGGCGTCGGCCAGCTGATTGACGCCTTTCATCAGGTCTGCCCTTGCGGCAACCCCCTGATTGATAATTTTAGACATACGATTTCTCCAGGGTAAATTGAAAACTCGGGTCGCGGAGATTTCGATTCCTGTCAAAATTGGAATCGAATGTTCCGAATACAGATGCGATTATCGGAGCTCTCCGTTCCGATTCTTGAAATCCGACAAATAAGACATTCAAAACGGGATCATTTTTATTCGCGTGTGCTCATCACATCCACTTTTTTCATCATCACGACATCCTCATGATCGATTTTGATCTCAGTACCGGCAACCTGACCGAAAATGATGCGGTCACCGACCTTCAGCGTCAATAGTACCAGCGACCCATCCTCTTTCAGCTTACCTTTCCCGACAGCAATCACTTTCCCTGCCTGTGGCTTTTCCTTAACCGTATCGGGAATCATATTGCTGCCGGCAGTCATTGTTTCTGCAGGGGCTCGTTTGATAATAACCCTGTCCTATAATAATGGTCGTATCATCACAATCTTCTCAAATCCTGTTTTTTAAGCAAGATTGCCCCTGCTGTTGTTTCGTCAGGTACAGGACCTTTTTCGGGGTCCTTTTAACAAGTCCCCTGTCGTATAATTGCACTTTCAGTGCCAGACAGTGACGGTGGAAATCGGCCTAAAAAGCCATCAGAGTAGGGCTTTGACAGCGGGGCAGTGACAGGGCCAGAGCTCGTAAACGGTCGGGCAGGACGGACGGGTCTGCCTCGAAAAAGTCAGCGTTGCCTGGGGAATCAAAAATCAATTTCTAAATTGGGCTTATTGGCATTGAAAATGAATAATGTCTCCCGAAAACAAGCGCTTCCATGCTGACTCACAATGGCTTATATTTTAAGATGAACATCACTGTTCATCACCGTTTTCGATCCAGGGGATCCGAGATCTGTCTGCAATTGACCGCATTTTCGACGTTCTTCACTGCGAGTCTCGCGAATTCAATTGACAGTGCCATTCTGGCGATACAGACCGACTCCCAGTCCGTTCAATCGCATACAGATCCCGGGTCCCTTTTCAGAACACATGCTGAAGCGTTAGAAACGAAGGGTGCACCAAATATGTGTGGGTACTTGTAAGCGGATAGAGGTTGTTTGTTCAGAAAACCCTGGAAGCCAGGGATGGATTCCAGGAGCGCCAAGGATGGATACATGCGTTTTTCTGAATAAATAACCTCTTGAAGCGGTTATGATCACAACCCCACATGTTTTTGGTGCACCCGAAACGAACCGGTGTTTGACAAGATACTGAATGTCAGTGGCAGAATAAGAAAACGGTCGATAATCGGCTGTTTTTTTCCGGACAGGGTCACTGGCAAACTTCCGGTTCAGTTTTAAAAATGGACTTGTTCGACAACAAGCACCCTTTCAATTATTTTGAGGACCAACAAAATGGATCATCGAAAATCAGGAAATGTTATCGTATATGGCCTTTTACTCGGGTTGATCATTGCGGTTTGTGTCATTGTATATCTTTTGTTTTTCAGGGCTGTAGAAGTGAAGAAGGAGCCGCCGTTAGTGATCGAAGAGCCGGTCTCCACTGACATTGAGGAAAAAATAGAAAAAATCAACCAGTCGGATGAAGCGTATCTGATGAAGCGGTATGGCAGACTGGAGACTTTGTTCGGGAAATGTGATCCGAAAATGGAACGCAAGGCGATTGACCGCAGACTGGCCTGTATTCGGAAGGACCCCAAGGCATTGCGGTTCTGGAATGATATCCAGATAGCGGAAATGGAGGTTAAAGCCATGCTCCTGAAAAAAGATATCAAGGGCCTCTTAGCCTATCTGAGTTGTGACGCCAATGACCTCACCTGGTATGAACTGCATTGCGAAGCGGACCGGATCCAGGTTCAGGTTGAGCACCTGAAACATTTTCTGGTCTTTCTGGACCGATCAGGAAAGGATGTGCTGCAGAAGGCTGTCTGGAAGCAGCGAAAACCGGACCCGCGCCTGTTTCGTAACCCGAAATGGATTCTGCGGTCCAGACTGGTAAATGATCAGTTCAAGCTGATCGGGCCCTGGAAAAGCGATCCCCACCCGACTGAAAAAGGAACGTTGATCCTGCTTGAACAGCAACTGGACGGCAGGATCTATATTGTGGGGATTCCGATTACCGGCACTTCTGAGGAATAACAGACATCCGGGACAGGGGAATGGTGGACTGCAGGAATGCAGACAGGAATTTGAAAATCGGTGTTCAGTCAGATTATTGAACCATCTTTACCAGTAACATGAAGGAAGGTTTTATACATGTCACGAAACGGCTATCATAAACTCAGAAAATACATCCTGCTGAGCATGATCCTGGCTCCGGCAATTATTTACGTGCTGGCCCTCGGTATCGGTTATTTCTATTTTGCCGAGTCTCTGAGAAACAGCACCCTGGAGACAATGAAACGCCTTGTCAAGGATCACCGGCAGTCGATTGAGTCCTTTCTGGACGAAAGACGTGGAGACCTGTCGTTTATGATGGATGTCTATACCTTTGAAGACCTGAAAAACCCTGCTCAACTGCAGAAAGCCTTGAAACAGCTGCAAAGAAAATCGGGGGCCTTTGTTGATCTGGGTGTTTTTGATAACACCGGCGTTCATGCTGGATACCAGGGACCATATGACCTGACGGGCAGGAACTATAAGGATGAGAGCTGGTTCAAGGAAGTCATGGAGAAAGGGGTTTATGTCAGCGACGTGTTTCGCGGTTTTCGTAATGTCCCCCACTTTGTGATCGCCATCGTCAATCGAACCGGAGCGAAAAGCTGGATTATCCGATCGACCATCGACAGCCAGATGTTCAACTCTCTGGTAGAACATGTCAGCATCGGTAAGACAGGTGAAGCCTATATACTGAATTCCCGGGGAGTATTGCAGACGAGAAGCCGTGCCGGCGGTGATCGGATTGAGCTGTCTGTCGAGGCGGCGGAACCGGCTTTTTATCATGAGGGAATCCGTATTTTTGAACAGACCGGGGCGAACGATGCGCTCTATTTGACGGCAACCACCTGGTTGAATGAGCGTTCCTGGATGCTGGTGGTGCGCCAGGAGAAAACAGACGCATTTCAGGCACTGAATTCGGCCACAATCATCATAGCTGTCATCACCGCCATTGGTATCCTGATTATCATTCTGGCATCGGTGATCTTGTCTGCAGGTATTGTCAGACGGATGGAACAGATGGATCTGGAGAAAGAAAAACTCAGGTTTCAGCTGATTCGTGCTTCAGGCCTGGCCGAATTGGGAGAACTGGCAACGGGATTCGCCCATGAAATCAACAACCCCCTGCAAATCATCAAGAACGAGAAATCCCTGATAGAAATGAATCTGAAAGAACAGCAGGATGCCGGGTTGACCGAAAAAAACAGGACCATGGAAGAGGTTACGGATTCCCTGAACCAGATCAATCTACAGGTGGAACGGTGCGCTAAAATAACCCAGGCTATCCTTAAGTTCGGCCGGGCCAGCAATTTTGAATCCACAAACATCAACCTGGTAGAGTTCATTTCCCAGATTACGTCCATGGTTGAGAAAAGAGCGGGTGTCCATGGCATTTCATTTATCCAGGAACTGCCGGAAGGATTAAAACCGATTGTGGGGGATCCCGCGCAATTGCAGCAGGTCTTTCTGAACCTGATCAACAACGCCGTCGATGCCGTGATCGAAAAACATGGGGCATCCGGCGGAAGCATCAAGCTGTCCGTCTCCCAGGATGATACCGGGAAGACATCCGTTTTGATATGGGATAACGGGGTCGGCATCAGCCAGGAAAATCTGGGGAAACTGTTTACGCCGTTTTTTACCACCAAACCCGTGGGCAAAGGAACGGGTCTTGGTCTGGCAGTATGCTACGGTATTGTGAACAAGATGGGGGGTACCATGGATGTCACCAGTACTTCTGCAGCGGGGACCACCTTTACAGTGAATTTTCCGCTCACGGTTGGTTGATGGATTCAACCGCCTCCAACGGTCAAGCATCTTTATCAAATCGTAAATAATTGTATAAAAGGGATAAAAGTCATGGACCAGATAAAAGTCCTATTGGTGGACGATGAGGAGCGTTTTTTGAAGACAACAGCAAAGTTGCTGCAGAAGAAGGGCTTTGCTGTCCAGACCGCCGGAAACGGCCTGGAAGCCCTTGATATCCTCAAGCAGGAGTCGATTCATGTGACGCTGCTGGATGTGAAAATGCCCATCATGGACGGGCTTGAAACCCTCAAGATCGCCAAACAGCGTCACCCCCTGGTGGAAATGATCATGCTGACAGGTCATGCGACGGTTGAGGCGGCGATGGATGGACTCAAGTCGGGTGCTTTCGACTATATCATGAAACCTGCTGATATTGATGAACTGGTATTAAAGATTAAGGATGCCCATGCCAAGCACCTTTTACAGACTCAGAAAAGAAACGAGCTGGAAAAGGCCAAGCGAGATTGAAAATCCGTTCATTCTCAAAGGCATCTGCGCAGCGGAGAATCCGAAAAGAAGCACCGCATTCCGAGACTTTCACAAGATAAGCGGCGGAGTCCCAAAAGGGGATAAAGCTTACTTCAATCAGAGGAAAATCCATAAATGACCCAAAAGATCAACGTGATGATGGTGGATGACGAAGCCGGGTTTCGTGACACCATGTCCAGATTGCTGACCAAAAAAGGATTTGAGACCACCATCGCAGCCAGTGGTGAAGAAGCCATCGGCCTGATCAAAAAGAAACCCCAGGATGTGGTGGTCCTGGATGTTAAGATGAAAGGCATGGATGGTCACGCCGCC